>Ga0157364_1006178_pt1 | contig 12277 bp, 5 predicted proteins | sample AttsexASBM2_FD_111476 | JGI IMG/M metagenome (GOLD analysis project Ga0157364, IMG submission 111476) | Fungus gardens microbial communities from leaf cutter ant in Ribeirão Preto, State of São Paulo, Brazil - Atta sexdens ASBM2 | ecosystem: Host-associated > Fungi > Mycelium > Unclassified ...
ATTCTAAAGATACTGATATATTTCGAACTATTTTACATGACTTCTGATAAACAATTTTAAATGTGAGTAACGCATATTACAAGAAGATAAGTTGAAATTTTAAGAGTTATGGAACATATTCTCAATGTTATTCTTCTAACGACTTCTTCAAACGATTAAGAATTCTTATCGCAATGGGATACGAGAATGTACTTAGTGGTTGAATTCTAAAGCGTCTCGTTGAAAATTAGTTATCGGAAAGTCTTCAGATATTGCCCAGACCAGCGATCGGACGTAGTAACGGTTGAGCCGCTTATAGCCGCCCGTAATGTTAACTTTATCGTCGTTCCTTCGCGTAAGGTAATGAATTTCGCATTACCGGGGCTCTGCGTTAGCTCGGGCGACGGTTGAGACAGAACTTTATTAACGGTTACGCGGATTTACGGTTGGTGGAAAGGAGCTATCACGCCGTCCGCCTTAAAACGCTCGCCCAGTTCAACAAGAGTTCATTCCGAAGAGGCACGGGAAGTTTCGAATAAACGAAAAAAGATTTTGAGATTGTATAGTGGATATCTTGAACACATTTTTCTTTATATATATATATACACATGTTTCTCTTATGATGATAATACACTTTCAGTATTTTATATATATACAATATATCATTGTCTCATTTATTAGGATTTTGAGGAACATCCTGAGAACACGCATATTTTAATTTGCCAATGGTAATAAAATAAGATTTATCTTCTATTTTCATGCAAGACGCTTGTAAATAGCTCGCACATTGAACGGAAAATAAAACATTAAATGTAATACGACAGTGTATTAATAGATGAAATTTTTTCATAAGTAAACGTGGATATATATTACAATTATTATTGTTTATTTATATTTGTATTACTTTTATTATTTCCAGAGCTTATTACTTTCGATATGATATTAATAATAACTTGAAAAAAAATTTTATCACTATTTTGAATTTAACCCCATTTTAAAGGGTTAAATCCAATGTTCTAAATAACAACAATATTGTGGGAAACGAGAAGTCGCTTGGTAGAATACTAATTCGTTTGCCGGGTATCTGGTAATGCAACATTAGACTTAAATGCACGAACGTTCTCTGTGCGTTTCCACTTCCTGCTCTGTGTCCTCCCCCGGAAATAAAATCAACTTGGCGAGCGAGGGTTAATAACTTCTTCTCACGCACGTGCTGCCACATAATTGCGTGTTCCCGATGGCAGAACCGCCTTTACCGTCGTCCTCTTAAATTTAATTCCGCACTGCCGATGACGCGTAATTTTGGACAAATTAAAAAGGAAGTTTCTCCCCTATTCTTCGCGCCGATTATCCTGATAAAGAAAACCGCTGTCAATCGATAACTTTCTTTTGATCAATAAAAGGTAGTTTTATAAACTACCTTCTGTTCAACATTATAAATAAGCTTTGTAGATTTTATTTTTTGTTATTTTAATATAGCTTTATTTTTTTTGTTATTTTGATTAAAAATTTCAAAATTACGGTATGTTTTAAAATTTTTTTGGAAGTACTTTTTATTTATTTTATCATAGCTTTTAATCATTGATTTAATTTCTGAAACTGAATATCTACTAAAACTAGAATCTCCAATTCTGTTTTTATAAGATTGCAAGCGTCTAAGATCGTATACTTTCCTCTAAGTGCTACAGTATTTGGGATTACGCGAAAATTTATTCTTCGGAGATTGAAACATTTAGCCAACTACATCCAATCGAGCGCGTGGATTTGTATTCATGGCAGGCAATGTGAATTTCTTTCTCGTTGGGGTAACGTTTTACGTCGCGTTTTTCACGACAAGATATAACGCGCGGATTACAAATCGTAAACGGGCGAGTAGTGGGCTTTTCCATTACGCTGCTGCTTGGGGATCACGCACATCTATTACTTACTTGACAAAGAAAAATAAAAACATAAAGTACTATTAAAGGAAAAGAACAAGAATGAATGTACATGTATGTAAAAAGTGCGTTTATTTTATAATTTCTTGGCATTTTCTGTTGTTTTATTTTCACGATTGAACACACATTTAATAAGAGATTAAATTCGAATGTAATTTATTTTTGAGAAATCGTTAGTTAATACTTTGATAAATTGTAGAAATTATGACATTCTAGTTGAAGATTTCATAAATTGTCTTGTTATGTCGATAGACTTTAAACTGCACATTTTATGAACTTTCCTATATTTAATAAGTTTCAGAAAGCATTTAACGACAGGTCAGTAGAATGGAGTTAGTCGGGTTTCTATTTATTTTATCACTTTAAACTCTCCGGCGTGCAACGATCGTCAATATTACGTTCATAAAAGGGCAATATTAGTATACTATATAACTTGTAAAGGATAGGAATGTGCATGATAAAGTAAGAATTCACACAGAGTAGATGTGAAGAATAATGAATCGAATACAGTTAACAAAAAGTTATTAGTTTAAAAATTTTTAATTATATTAATTAATTTTTGTTAATTATTCACGTAGCCTAATTTGATATAGTTTGATAATTTCTCATGATCTAAAATTCATTACTGTTCTGACGTGTTTTTAAATTATTACTAACTAAATTATTGAGATTACGATAATTATATTAACGAAAATTATTCTGCATATTTAAAAATTGTTATTGGAATTTATAACATTTTCGGAGAAAATAAAATTAAAAATTGGCAAATAATTGAAGAATTTAATATTTCGACTATCTGATACGCTTTTGCTACGCAAGGGTAGGATTTACCTTTGAGCTGAGAACCGTAGATTAAACCTGTCAGACCGTCTTAATTTGATCGACGGAAGTGAAACCGCGATACTCCGCATAGTGCGAGGCTTCGTTAGAGCTCTTTGGTCACTTTGATCCTTTTGCAAAGTCTGTTTGATACATAAACCGTTCTCTTTCTGTCTTTGTGCATTACTCTTGAAACTTTTTTCCTTCTTGTCTCTGCGATAATTATCAAATGCGATTATAAAAAAACGCGAATATTGAACGGGGAATCAATTATAGGCGCGAATCAATATTAGTACTATTTTACGAATGCATCTTCTACAAGACGGGAATATAACTTGTATTAATATTTAATTCGATTAAATCTCCGAAGTAAGGATTTTCTTTAATATTGAAGCATAGATTTTTTTTAATGAGAAAAGAGTCTCAAAAGAATTTTTGGCAACTTAATTTTCGATATAGTATTTAATCCGGGTCAGGAAGTTGGAAGAAATGCTGATAGTTGGCACAAACATTATACCAAAATAACAAATAAACTAGGCTGAGTTACGAGTTTGATCGTACTTGCTCCTGATTCAATCCAATTTGAACTTTACAAGTCTTTCAGGATTTTATTTTATTTTTTCTTAAAAAGGTAATTATAGGTTAAATTCCAAATAAAATCATGTAACTATTTTGGAAATTAGTTGGATATTGCGAAAGAAATTATAAGATTATTAATGTATAAATATATATACATATATATATATCATATTGTTGAGATAGATACATTTATTGTCAAAATGAGTTAAATTAGAAGATGAAAATTGTCTCTTCTCATAAAATTATTAGAACAGAGTCTGCGCGAGTTGGCTAATTGCCACATCAATGGAAAATCGTTGTAAGTAACAGGAGTAATATAATAGACTCAAACATCGCTAATTCTATTATCGACTTTATCGGAAACGAGTTCGGGACAGTCTATGGAAACTAAATGGTTCTGAAGTGCGACCGCACTCGATCGAGTTACTTGGTTTTAATGACATGTAACAAACGTAATCAGAGAAGATTTCTGTTTTACTTTTCGTTCTTTTAACTGTTTTCGATTACGAGCTATCTGATATATTTTAGAGTCTGAAAAAAAAAACGAAGTCGAAAAAAAGAACAGATTCAAATACAGTGATGGCAAATAAAGAGATGAATGCTTTAAAAGGTATGAGGCAAAAATGTTGGGTCAGTATTTATAAGATTTATGAATCTTTATTTAGAAAGCGAAAATGTCAATTCTATATATTTAAGTAAAAAAATTACTCGAATTTATCATTCTATTTTGTGTGCATTTGCTAGCTCTTTTGTTTCTGTCCTTCAACAAAAAATTTTGTCATTATCATCGCGTATTTACATTGTGAATGATTCGTTAATAATCAATATCGTATATTCTAATTAAAACAAGTAATATTAAAGCATATTCAATTTTTTAAATCTCATATATATATATATTAGGTGTAGTAAAAAGAAATTCATTATTTTTGCATGAAATTGAATGGAAAAATAATGGATTTCTTTTTACTACACCTAATATATATTGTATGTGTATATATTCTACCAATAATTTAATCTTTTGATCAGTTAACCTAAAAAAAGTGATTTTTGAACAGTTTGAAGAATGGCCAAATAATTATAGCCAATTAAAATCAGTCGTTGAACATGGGATCAAATGTTGTCGAACATGACCATCAAGGATCAACAAATCCTTCCACAGCTTACCATAGCTTACGACTTTAGATCGTCGTATTAATCTCAAACAACCGTCCCTAGTGCGCCTCAGAGGCGGCATGAATATGTATGCGAAGCATATAACCACCGTCAGGCCTTCCGTCGAGTGGCGAATGGAGAGTGGTTCCTGCCTTCAAACCAGAGCAGTAGGATCAACCGGTTAAATTGCAGACATCGACTGCGCTGATTAGGTGGAATCTGGTCGAAGTGACCAACTTCACGTTCCACGCAAATGTTGATCGCGTTAGAATCAGTCTGATTGTTTCGCCACTCGGCCGCCGTCCAAGTATGCCAAACTTTAGACAAGTCGAAATTGGCCCTAATCTCGGTCATTTGAATCAATGCCGTTATAACGAACCAAATATTGTAAAGCCCTTCGCACGTCAAATTGCCGTGAAAGCATTACAATAATTTAAGAAATGCGATTGTATATTACAATTTAACCGACCGAATGTCTCTTGTTATGCTCGTTAAAATTGGATATCAGCATATTCGTATCATTTTTTTAACAGGTTTATCGATTTAATTTAAAAAAACTTCGTGATTGATGCAGTAACGAGTTACATTCAATTTATATTCAATGCTGTTATATTCCCGTATTTTTTTATTACGTATGTATGTATTTTTAAATTTTTTATTCTCTTGATTTGCTATAAATGAATTCGTAAAAAGTGAGCCTACAAATATCAAATTTTATTTTATTTGAAAACAAAGTTATATACTTGACTAGAATTTTTCCGTATGATAAAATAATAGATTTTTTCTAGCGCAATTATTTTTTTCCCTAATGATATTTGAAACGCCAGAAAGCAAAAGTATAAATTGCGTGTAAAAATATAACGATTAGATAGAAATGAAGTACCTTTTCATCGCGGCTCGTCTGTCTAAGAACATTACGCCTTTATAGTGAAAAAAGTAGAAGTTAGGAGCACTTTAGATGTTCAGCAGTCACGCTACGTTGCTAAACAATTCTATTTCGTTCAATCACAGAGTAGTAAATCTTGAAGCAGCCTTCCTACCGGGTTGCATAATTCAGGATCGATTTACTGTCGTGAGATGACTGGCATTAGCCACAGGACATAATTCACGGGCACTCCCTTATACTAGGATCACCGCCAGTCAGACACTTCAGCTTAGATTTCTGTCTATATCTAGGTCGGATGCTTAATGATCTTGTATATGGTAGACGTCGATCACTGTTTATCGAAGTTTATCACGTACCTGGAAATGTCCGCAATCCGTTTCTGTCATTCATTTCACGTCATTCATTCATAATTATTACATTAAATTAAAACGATTTATCATAGTTGTCAATAATTGTGTTAATGTTCCGCATTTATCGCGATTCCGTGAATATTACATCCACTATTGATACGAGAATATAAAAATCTATCCTTTTTTTTTTTTATTAAGGGATGACAAACAGATTTGGTTCATTGTTAGGTATTAAAAGAGAGAACGATAATTCAATCCTTTGTGTCAAATGACATTTTGTTATTTGTAACTTCCATATGTGTCAAAATGTGGATAAATAAATCCAAATCTGTGGTTTCAAAATAAAGTCCATATTAAAGCATGCATTTGAAATAACATACAATAAACTAAATGTATCAAATTTAACTCAAATCGAATACATTTCTTGAGTTAAATTGTTTAACTGTATTATAATAGTTAAACGACATATTGAATAAAAGTAATGGTAACTTAAAGAAATGATTAAAAATAGCTCAAGTTGGGTATAATTCTGCATTATAAATTTAACAGTGTTTTATTTATTACTCTCTATTTAATCTTTTTATATTCGGGTTTATTATTATTCTATACTGTGGTTAAAGTGTTTTTGCATTTATACCAGTATTTTTATCCAGATGCGTTATTTTTTTTTAGCGAATTTTGTTCTTTGAAACGAATAGAAATTTCTAGTAAACTGCATAATATATTCTGATACGTAAGCAGCTTGCTTCCCTCGCAATTCGAAGATACCGGATTACAAATTGTCGATAGCATACATTCGTATTATCGTGAAAAGGGAGAAAAAGAGGAAACATTGCACAGTTTCGGAAAATCACTTGGGCATATAGCAAGATTGCAAGAGCATAAGAAGGTGGGGGAGGCGTATTTTCCGCTCGATTTCTCCACAGCTTTATCGATTCCCTGCCTTCTCTGGCGGAAGAAACACAGGCGCGTATTTGGCCGTGTTTTAAGAGTTCGTTCAACATCGTTTTAATAAGTCTCCCAAACGCCTCGGTTATAACTGAGCGATGGTGGTTTGCGTTTGGCAATGATTCAAGACGAAGACTGTGCTGTTAATGGCGCAAACACCGCGGTAGCGTTATGAATAATGGGCCCGGCTTCTCTCGGTACGCCTCGGAATAAACGTAAATGCAAAAAGATGTACGTCGCTGCATAAGGATGCTGCTGTCGGCTCTCGGAAAAACGCGACTATAAGTCAGAGTATCTTTACGGTATGGCAGGATTCGACGTGAGAAGCGCGCCTAGAGAATATTGCGAACTTTCTGAGTGATGTAACGTATGCATCCTTCTGCTCTCTCTCTCTCTCTCTTGCTTTAAAAATGCAATGAAAAAGTTTCGTACATACTGGAAATTTAAAGTCTGCGATAATCTTACAATGCTGTTGTAAATAGTAACACTCTTATAATTTTTGACAAACATATAATATAAATTTTTTTAATGCCCGTTTCCGTGTTTGTGAAGTTAGCATGACATTTTATTAATTTTCAGAAAAACAATGATTGTTCCGGTAACACTTTTCATAGTTCTACTGTAAAAATTTCCACCGTTGGTGAAAATAAAACTTAACCATGTTAATTTTAATCTCAGTTCAACTTACTCTTCATTTTTTTCTAGTTCTGAAAATTAGAAAAGATGAAGAGTAAAGTTGAACCGAGATTAATGTTAATCCACATTAATGAAAACGAGCATTAGGGCGCATTATTTTAATAATACTGAGATTTTTAGATAAAATATTGGATAAAAAATTATTTAAAGTTTACGATGAAAACATTTTATTAGTTCTTGTTTATAATGATTTGAAGGAAAATATGAAATATAGATATTATATTATATCATGATATTGTGAATAAGAAATGTATACATTTTTTCTCAATATTTCTAAACGCAATTTCTATTGATTGGTCAAATTCCATGAATATTATTATCGCAAACAAACGTTACTATTTCGATGTTTCCTTCTCTCGATTTCGGCAAGGAAAGATTTTGTGACATTAGATAAAACCAGCAAATATACACTTAGCAATTCGTGATTTTGGAGCATATCTGGTATCCGCGATAGAACCTATCTGCTCTTTATGCGCTATCTTGTAGATTGCAGCAGAATTTTGTCACCTCGCCAAATTCTACTGGAATTTCCTCTCATCGTTCTATATCTCTTTCTTCGTATTTCTCCTCCATTTCGCCTTCACCTATCCTCTGTGCAAAGTTGCTCTCAAAGCATTCCTTCCTCCGCCTCTGTCCATCTTGTCCGGTGCTTCGTCATCCAGCTCAGCTTGGCGAGTATTCGAGCGAGAGCTTTGACCGCTTCTGGAATTTCCTATCGTTCACCAACTCGCTAACGGTGTTGGTTGCTCGGTCGGTTACCACTCCTTTTCTTCGCATCGATTCTTAGTACGTTCTAGTCGGAAAAGTACAGCCTAACGCGCTCCACTAGCGTTTGCCTTGATCTTTCCTCTCAGCATTATATGGTATTACATAGGTTTATCTAGTGCATCCCGATTTTATGTAGAATTGGCGGCAAGCCAATAGGATGCACTCTCTATTCTAAACCGATAGAGCGCTTTCGTAAATAAAAAATAAAGGCTCTCTCACTTTTTGAAGAATTTTTGTCTTTTGATCAGAGACTTTTCCCATTTAGATTAAAATAAATTGTCTCACATATCTTTTTAAATATAATTTATGCTTCTCGTAGTCGTCATCCAAATTTTTCGTCGTGCGTGAAATTCCTTCTGCGCGCAGTCGCGATCACCGAGCCACGACCTGATTTCGCGCTCGCATCTAGGTCATGCACTTTAACTTGACGAAGCGGGTTACATCGAGAGCTATATGCAGCACCGTTCTACAATTGACAATCATGCCGTACTAGCCAACTAATAAACATAGACAGTATTTCTTTCGTCCCTGCGCAACGATTTTATTTAGAGTACGTAAGTAGATCTCTTTCTATGATTGTATAAGTAATCATAAGTAATCATGGTGAGATCAAACAAGGAAAAGATGAGAGAGACATTCCAGGAGACATTATTTTAAAATCATACGACTGACAGATAGTTAGTACAATCGGTATCAATATAAAAATTTCATTTGTCTTGCTTCTGCTTGTGACATTTAAAGAGATTATTCCGCGTTGATACGGATTATTTCAGTCGAGATTTGATCTGAGCTCGTGAGTACTTTGTGAGATATGAAAGATGTGATTAGACAGCGTTAGCTCTGCAAGAGATCTAAAGATGAGCAGTGCGCAGAAGCTACTTTATGAGAAAATGCCTTGGTATCGTCCGACTCCTGACGTATGCAAGCACCTTGATGGATCCACCCTTTGCGCCTCAACTAGGTGACTGCCTGGGGCCGCGTATGCGCAAAGCCTTTACTCGAATTGGGTAACCATCTCGTATGTAGGTGGCGAGGGCTTCGTAAATCATGAGCGTTCCATGCATGACGTCAACGAGCAACGGCGATGCTTGGAATGTTAATCGTATCTCTTGTACCAGAAAGCTGTGAAATTTTAAATATATAAATATGTCCATTATGTGTGTGTTTTAAGACATTTTGTTTTAATCTTTCTTGTTTAGTTCTCTGTCGACAATGTGAAATTTTCATTCTTCATCCACAATCTGGGTCTTTGAACTTTAGTGCAAATTTTTATTTTGTTCCAGACTGTTTAAAAATCTGAAAAAATCCTTATATATTTGTGAAAGTTTTTATTAAGTTTTTAACGAGTTTTTATAACCATAGAAGTTGGATTATGTTTTATTTATTTCTTGCAGAGAGACAGAGAGAGAGAGAGAGAGAGAGAGAGAGAGGAGATTTATCTATCAAAATTCACTCATCGGAATAAAAAATCACTTTTAATGTCTAACATTGCCAACAAAAGAAGATATTTTTTAAAATGATCTTTTTAAAATATAATAATTTCAATTATTCGTCTTTTATTCATGTTTATTTGTATCGTATAGATTACAGATCATTGGATGGCTATGTTTCTTTACGCATGAAAGCTCACAGAGATATGATACTTCTATATCTAATAGCCGAGTAAATGATCGATACGCGCCTCGATAAGCGAGTCGGAAACGAACGGTAACGGTTCTGTCTATCTAGTATCGATATGGGCAGGGATTTAACATCGAGCCCGAACGACCAAAATTCGTCCTTGCTGGACCCAACATCGGTTAGGATTTCCGTGCGTAATATATCAACCTTTATTATGCCGGCGCCGAATATCGGTTATGTCAGCGCCGTGGCTGGACGTCGCTCGTGAAAAGTTTTATTTTTCTCTGCGTGTCGTATTCCACGTTTTTCTTCTCTGCATTTCGCTTCGCTCGATCGAACATGTCTGTTTTCATGCAGAACGGAAATGAAGTTATGATCTATATTATATAAGTCATCGATGAGAGTAACGCGATAACAACATTTGATTCCCGTTAGTTGATTTTTTATTGAAGGGAATTACGTCTATCAATTTTCATGCGAAACTCGTATGTTTCATATTGCGATTGAAAAACAAGTTCACATATTTTTAGTAAATATTTTTAAGAATTTAAAGAGAGATAAAAAATTTATCTGATAATGGAGATTTATCTGAATATAATGAAAATAAAAATAAATTTTTTTTTCAAAATTTAAGCTATGGGATTATTAATAGATAAAAATCAGTTTATTTTTTGCTTAGAAATAATTGAATTAAAAATATTTTTTTGAAATATATATTTTGAAAGACTTTTTGCTGCTGATTTTTAACGAAAATAATTTCTATGAAAATTGTATAATATATAATGAGTATATACTTATTTATCATTAATAATTATTAGAGTTAACAATAGCTAAATTTATAAAAATTTTAGCATTTAACGCTACTATTGTTTTAGTTTTTACAAATCTGATTAATATTTCTTTATATAAATATTTATTAAATCATTCTCATGCTATCTTCCTCTTATAATTGATTTTTAAACAGTCAAAACTCATAATCAACCAATTTCTCATCTTGCACATTCACGTGTGACTTGTCGGGGTCTACTGTGAACGCCTATCTGTGGTTCAGTAAGTTTCGTCAATATATCGTCGTGTGCTGTGTAGTCTGCGCAGAAGTTCTATATACGCTGAGTGCTGCGGCATCGTCGGTCTTCCTCGCTTCGTCGTCGTCTTCCTCGCATTAGCTGTGCACGAGCGACCATAAGCGGGCTGTTGCACATAGGAGTACTGTGAACGAAGCGAGTCAGCGGCCGCCTTTCGCTGTCGTTTCCCGGTAACCCGTTTAATTTCCTGAGTTAATGCGCGACTGACTGTCTGCTGCGAGCATCGCGCGCGAGAATCGCGATTACAACCGTGTTTCGCTATAATGCATCTCGTAGACGTTGCGTTTCTTCCGCAGAGAGATAGCCGACTCTTGAATGATGTCAACGATGCAGTCTTTTATACAGCATCGTTGACATCATTCCGAACGATTCTAAAATAATAGAATTTCTCTTCGAAGTAAGTTAATAATTTAATGATACACTAAAAAAAATTGGTTGAATAACCTGAAATTGTTTATAGTTTTCAGATTGTTTGGTGAAATATGAACGCGCGATCCAAGGTTAAATTAACATAACATGAATATGATTTAAAAGAATATTGATATAATTAAACAGACTTTCTTTTATCATAATTATCATAATTAATTTAGTGCTCTCTAAATTTCTTGGAATGAAATTTCATTCCAAAAGGATTAAAATATTGCCACTATTAAAAAAGAGTAAAAAAGTTTGCACTGTTAAAAAGTGATAAATTTTCATTTTTTTTTCTAGAGTGAACTTTTGGAGTAAAATTCATTTTATTTTCGCCAAAATTCATGCGTCTGGTTATCACAATTTTGATTAAAATTTTGATTAAAATAATTAACCAGACAAATTTTGATTGTGGTAACCGGACGCATGAATTTTGGCGAAAATAACAAAATGAATTTTACTCCAAAAGTGTGAAATTTCACTATAGAAAAAAGAGTGAAAATCTGCCACTCTTTAACAGTGCAAATTTTTTATTCTTTTTTAATAGCAGCATTTTAATCCTTTTGGAGTGAGATTTCATTCCAAGAAATTTAGAGAGCACTAGACTAATTATAATAACTAATTATAATAACTAATTATAATAACTAAAAGAAAGTCTGTTTAATTCTGTCAATATTCTTTTAACATGTATACGTTACGTTAATTCAACCATACTTTTTTTCCTTTGTATAGACATAATAAATCAAATACTTGGATATTATTATCACTACATACACACTAATCAAACTCTAACTGATATACGTAAATATTCTGATTGCACATCAAAATTTAATTGTAATCAGAAGTTTTGCTTTTACCAAACTTTGCCTAACCAAATATATCTCCATGATACCATGATTATTTTTTCCGTACACATATTAAGATATTCAATCGCATGTCTAATCTAATCAGACAAAGAATTACGGAAATATATTAAATACGAAACTATAAAATTTTGACTAGGTTTACTATATCATCATATTATATGATCGCCTATATTTTATATTA
>Ga0157364_1006180_pt1 | contig 12277 bp, 13 predicted proteins | sample AttsexASBM2_FD_111476 | JGI IMG/M metagenome (GOLD analysis project Ga0157364, IMG submission 111476) | Fungus gardens microbial communities from leaf cutter ant in Ribeirão Preto, State of São Paulo, Brazil - Atta sexdens ASBM2 | ecosystem: Host-associated > Fungi > Mycelium > Unclassified ...
ACAATTTATAATCTATTTCCTGTCTCTGTTTTCTTGCCTCTTTCTCAGTATGGACTTATTTTTTATAGTAGCTATAATCTGATGACTCAAACCACAGTAATGAACTTGAAAATGGACTATGCATAAATATTATATATAATTCAAAGAATTATTTGAGCCCTAGTAGACATGTTATTTTGGGGGAGAGATGGCATAGTGGAAGAGACCCCTGTCCATATATATTATGCCTACCTTAAACCTACTTGAGGTTATGGGTTCAATTTCTTAGTAGTTCTTTATATTGGGTAACTGCATAAAAAGGTTAGAGTATTGATACTCCATACATAATTCCTCCTGTAGGCATGGACTACCATCATGCTCCATATAATAAATTGTTGACTTAAAAAAAAAAATAGACATGTTATTTTTTTAAGTCATCAATTTATTACATGGAGCATGGTGGTAGACTGTGGTAGCTACAACATAACTACTTACATAGGACTAAAAGACAGATAATAGAGAACAAGAGAAAAAGAAGAGAAAAGAAACAGAAAGAAAAAATAAAGAAAAGAAAAAGAAGGAGACAAGAGATTATGCTAAGTAAAAGCACCTAACAGTTACAATAGCATTATATGATATCTTCATGAAAGAAAAGAGCCCCTGGATTAAGCTCAAGAAAATTCATAAAACATGCCAATAACTTCCTATTCAGATTAACATATTCAAAGGGTAGCTTATAGCTCAAACATTTTGGATATTCAAACACCATTTGCACTAGAGCAACTAGAGTAATCACTAATCATGCTCCTATAGGAGAGTATTGTCTTAGATTCTTTCCTAATAAGCCATTTGCTTGCCCATGTGGAGAATATCCAATTAAGACAAGAAATCACATTCTACATCAGTATAGAAGCTATTGTTACAACTTAAAGATCTTAGAGCTAGTCAATGAGAGAAACCTTGTATATAAGAGAACTTAATGAAGAGCTCTGTACAGGATTGTCTACTTTATATACTGGAAGCTCCTGGTCTGTGTGCTACCTCCCTAGCCTACCCTAATAACTATGTGTTAGCCTTAAAACCTCCTCCTATCTTCAATATGGTATAACATTATTCTTTCTAGACTCTTTTACAATATTCTATGTGTTATATAATTGTTAATACTTACATTACATGCTGTGCTCATGACCTATGATGTCATACTAGCCTCTAACCCAGAAATAAAAGAAAGAAGTAAAAGAAATAGAAGAAATAAATAAAAAGAAGTGAGAGAAAAATAAAGAGAGATAAAACTAGGTCCATCTTTATTAATTCTAATAGCTATAGTATGATTTTTTTATACAGAAGTTCAAGAAATGTCTTTCTTTGTAATCTGATGCTTGGAAAATCATTTATTAGCTACAAATAATGTTGTTGCATTTCTCTTTTCTGCTAAAATCCCACAAATGTTACAACCTTAGACTTGGCTCAGATTGCAACTAAAACAAAGACTTGAGAAAGAGGTAAGAGTAGATGCAATTGGTAAAGAGCAAAGATACAGTACAGTATCTACTTTATATATAATAGTAAGCTATAAGAAAAATGTTCATAGTATATGATGTGGATGAGTCATAATACATGAGGTAGAAGCAAGGATACCATATCTACTATATGAGGTGCTGACTGAGACTACTCTAGTGCAGCTGATCATGTTGTCATTACTCTTTGCCCTTCTCCACAATGTATCCTTGAGATATTGATTGTAACAATACCTCCATTTCAGCATTCATGTCCTTATGAATCAGATCAGGACCTCCAATTCTCCTACCATATAGATTGCCACTGTTTTCTTGTTAGAACCAATAATCACTTGTTCCCTGTTGTCGACTGCAATGAAATATAGTTCATGAGATGGACCTCCTTGCAACATGGCAATTTGATAGCTATTTCTTGCTGTTTCAGTATTATGTTTCTTGTCTACTAGAGTGGTTGTAACTTCTTTGAAGAATTTGGAATCTTGTTCTCCTCTAGATTTGAGGGATTGATAATGTGGTGGTGGTCTGAAAATCCTTGTTTGTATGAGAGCTTGAATGAACTTCATGTACTTAAAGAGGTTTTTGACTTCATCTGTTATAAAGCTGGTCTGGGCTGATGATGTTAATGTAGATTCAGAAACTTTATAAGGCTTAATTAAGATTACTTCTTCCTCTTTAATCCTTCCTTCTTCCTTCTTTACTACTTTTTCCTTGTATAAATCTTGTATTTCTCAGATATTGTCGTTCATGTAACTGTTTTTTTCTCCTCTGTAGGTGTCCAATTCATTGGCTAGCATTCTTTGGATTTGAAAAATTCGACTCTCCATATTGCTTTGAACTAGGTACCTCAAGTTTTCTGATACCTCTGCAATGTTTGTTGCATTTATGAGTTGGTTGTTGATGCTGGCTTCTAGAATGGATCCCTCCATTTCTATGATTGCTGTATTTGCTTTTTCTGCCATCTTCATTATATCCTTGATTTGTCTTTATATATCTATCATCACTTCTATTCCTTTCAACATCTTGTGGTATATCCTTGTCCAATCTCTCCTTTCTTCCTTCAACACCTTGGCTTCATCCATATTGTTAAGTTTTTGGGTGATGTATGGGTTAGAGGAAATGGGTGCAGTTTGGTAAGATATTTTGTTTGGGAGTTGGTTTTGAAAGTTGAGTTCTGAGTTGTTGTTGAAAACATGTTTTATCTTCTCTTTTATAGATTTTGACTCAAAATTCTTGTCCAATAGTCTTCAATTGCCTCTTTTGCATGAGGTAACCCTGTTTCTACTATCCATTGATCATGTTTGTTCCTGTATCCTTTCCAATATACCAGGTATTGAGTTCTTTTTCTCTTCTTTCAGTGTTTTCTGATTTCTTCTACTTTATATTCTTCTTCTTCATTGATGATGTCTAGTAATGATGCTGGATCCATATGTTGATCTTGATATTGTGGTTCTTTACATTGTGTTAACAGGTCTTCATTGAACACATTGTGGATCATCCATCTTTCTGGAAGTTCAAGTTGAAATGCTCCTTGACCAATCACCTTTAGAATTTTAAAAGGTCTGTATCTTTTCTGGTCTAGCTTCTTTGAGTGTTTGTTTGAATGGATGTTTTTAGCTTCCAAACATACATTGTCTTCTTCCTTGAGTCCTTGTGGGTTTTGCCTTTTCTTGTCAAACTGCCTCTTTATTGTTTCTTTAGCCTTATCTATTGCTTTGGTTGTCTCTTCCCAGCTTTTCTATAAACCGATCAAGAATTCTTCCAGCTTTGGGAATTCTGTTTACACAGTTAAGTCTCCTTTCCATAGATGTCATCCAAAGTTAAGTTTGAATGGGGTATGTTCTGTTGCTGCATGTTTCTTGTCATTATATTGGAATTCTGCTACTGCTAGCCATTCTATCCAGTTATTTTGCTGACAGTTGACATAGTGTCCTAAGAAGATACCAATTTCTTGGTTGATTTGCTCTGTCTGTCCATCCGTTTGAGGGTAATATGCAGTCAATAGCACTCATTGTGTTCCTAATGCCTTTGTCAAATCTTCTATAAACCTTGATGCGAATTGAGGTCCTCTATCACTGAGAATAGTTCTTGGGACCCTATATAATTTCCATATTTCATCCTAGTAAATCTTTGCAATCCCCTCCAATGATATGTTTGTTGTTGTTGCCTTGAGTTGAATCATCTTTGTAAACCTGTTCACAATTACTATAATTGTATTCTTTTCATTGGATTTTGGTAATGGATCAATGATGTTGATACTGATTTCTTTCTATAGGCCTTCTGGTATGGTTAAAGGATGTAATTCTCCTGCCTTCTTCATGTATTATACTTTGTTCTGCTAACATTTGAAACATCCTTGAACAAATTTCTGAACATTCTTCTTGATTCCCAGCCACCAGTAGTTTCTTTTGATTAGATCCATCATTTGTTGTTGTTCTGGATGTTCTATGTCCACTGGTTTATGGTTTTCTTAAAGTATCCTTTCCTTGGTCTTCTGGCTGTTTGGCACATAGATTCTCCCATCCATATAAATGAGTCCATTTTCTTCCCATGCTTGTCCATTTTTCTTTTCTAGTTTCTTGTGCACTTCCTGTTCTCTTGTTCTATTCCATTGTATCTCCTCCAATATAGTAGTTTCTTCTACCATCTGGTTTCTTTGTATCATCTTGATTTCTGCCATGATTTGTCTTGTCCACATTTTATCCTTAAGTATCTACATATCTTGATTGTCTTCCATGGTGTCAATGTGATCTTTCCTTGATAAAATGTCGGCTTTTGTGTTTGTCTTTCTGGGGATATGTCATAGTACAAAATCATAGTCTTGTAATTTCAAATACCATCTTGCTTGTTGTCTATTAAGTTTGTGTGGCTCTCTGAAATACTTGAGATTTTCATGATCTGTCCAGACTTTAAATATTTCCATGGCATCCAATAAGTATTGTCTCCATTTTGTAATGGCTTTTACTATTGCAAGTAAATTCTTATCATATATCTCATAGTTTCGTTCTGCCTATTGTATTATCCTTGATAAGAATGTAATAGGTTTCCATTTGCTATCTTGTTTCTATGATAAGACTGCTCCTATTGTGTATCCTGATGCATCTGTTTCTACTCAAAAATTTCCCTCTCTTTTTGGAAGAACAAGAACTAGTTGACTTATTATCTTCTCCTTTAATTCCTTGAATGTCTTCTGCTGTTCTTCTCCCCATTTCCACTCTTTTTTGCCTTCTAATTCATTGAGAGGTCTTGCTGTATAACTGAAGTTCCTTATAAACCATCTGTAGAAGTTGGCAAATCCTAGAAAGCTTTCTACTTCCTTTATCTTGGTAGGTGTTTTCTATTCCTTAACTGCCTTGACTTTATCATTTTCCATTTGGACTTGTCCTCTTCCAATGACCACTCCTAGAATGGGTATTTTCTCCATATTGAAATTGCATTTTGATCATTTGAAACATAGGTTATGTTTTTTTGCAATTTTGAGGAATTAGGTCATCCTTTCTTTGAGTTCTTCCATGTTCTTTGCTAGTATCACAAAGTCATCCATATAATTCACCAATGTAGTAGTTTCTGGAATATACTGTTCATCATCTGTTGAAATATTTCTGGAGAGTTGTACAATCCAAAGTACATCACTTAAGGTTCAAATAGTCCTTTGTTTGTTAAGAAGGCTGCTTTCTATTCATCACCTTCTTTTATTCAAACATTGTTGTATCCCCAAATTAAGTCCAACTTGTTGAAATACTTGGCTTCTTTTAACTTGTCGATAACTTCTCCAATTAATGGTAGTGGCATTTTGTTCTTGATAGTAACTTGGTTTAACTTTCAATAGTCTTGAACCAACCATAAGGATCTGTCTTTTTTTGGAATATAAAAGCAGGGTGGCATATATCTTGACTTTGACTCCTTGATTAATTCTGCTTTTAATTATTCATCCAGCCATTGACTTAATGCTTCATCTTCTTTTATTGTCATGGTGTAAGCTTTTGCATTGAGTTCTCTGGGTGCTTCTTCCATTAGGTTTATTTCATAGTCCTATTCTCATCTTTCCAATAGCTTTTTGAATTTCTCTTTGTTGAAAAGATGTGTAAAAGATCAAATATAATCTGGTAGATCTTCTGGGCTTATTGGATCTGGTTCCTTTGCAATTTCTTGTTGTTCTTTGTTGTTGTTGTCTGTTGCCCTTATCCTTTGATTTCTAGGTGTGAAAGATATGTCTTGATGACTTGTTCTACATGTTTTTGGACACTGCATAGATTGTATTGTTCCTTTGTTCTAGTCTACTTCTAGGTTGTGTTTTACCAACCAGTCATATCCCAAAAATATGTCAGTGCTGTTTAAATCTGTGACCGCTGTATCAATTCTTTCTTTATGTCCATTGATCTCTATTTCCAATGGTGTCCTTCAAGTAACTACTCTATTTCTTATTCCATCTGCATTGAAGACTTCAAATATCTTGTCTACAGGTTCCATCTTGATTCATTCTTTCTTGACCAGTTGTTTATCGATTCCAGTTTGAGTACAACCAAAATCTACCAATATTTATAATCACAATTCTTTTTCTGTCTTTGTTTTGATATTGGTTTGCATGTTTAGCTCTCTTGCTTTGTTGTTCCTTCAGTTTGGAATAATATATCAATTTTGGGCTTTATTATGTACAAAGGTTTGTTGTATCGTGCCTACTCCAAACCTTTGACAAAATCCTTCTCCTCGTCTTCTTCATCTGATTTATCTGTTTTCTCTTGGTTCTTTCTGATTATCATCTTCTGCTTGGACCTGCAATCTTTTGCTAGGTGTCTCACTTTGTCACATTTGTAGCACTTTCTTGCTTCCCTACTCTTCTTTGGCTTCTTGCATTCTCTTGCCATATACCTGTATGTGTTACAGTTAAAGCATTTCGGTCTCCCTTGTTTATTAAAGCTACCCCATATTTTTCCTATATTCATGGGCATTTCTTGTCCTCTGAACATTGTTCTAGTACTTGTTTTGTAGTCATTTTGACTTTCTGTAGATTTATACCCCTGTCCTACTGAGATAATTACTACCTTTCATTCTTTAAGCATCTCAGGTATTACCATTGGTAGGTATCCCAATATGGTCTAGATAATATCTGCTCATACATTCTTCTTCAACAAGAATATGGTATGCATTTTGTTAGTTTCTACCTTCATGGCTAATGCATTAAATTCAATCATGAAATCAGCAATGTGTTTCTTGTCTTGTTAGAATGTTTTGATCTTTCATTTTATGTCTGCTGCTTTGCTCTTGTCACTGAATGCTATCTTGATTTCCTTCCTCCCAGTCTTGGGTATCTTCTGTTTCTTCCAACTTGTCTATCTTTCTCTGCACATAAATTTCTGCTACACTCTCTCTAAATTGGGCTAACACTGTAGTAATCTTGTCATCTGCTGCAACTACTCTGTTGCTCTTGAAGAATAATCTGATTTCCTTTCACCAGTCTTCAAACTTTGTTCTATCCCTATCAAACCATTCTGGGTCTGGGACCATGCTTTTTGGCATTGCTGTCGATACATTCTTGTTGTATCCTGCTGGTGCTGGTGCTGTTAACATGTCTTCTGTCTCTGGTGTTGCTGGTTCTGTACTTCTGTTCAATACATTGTCCTCAGTAATCCTCAATAATCCCAATATTTCTTCTAGTTCTTCAACAGTATTTTGTTTTTGTCCTGCTATTTTATCTGTCTGTGGTTTCTACCACAATTATTTTGTCTGTAAACTGTTCTTCTTCACTGCACCTCTCTTGCAAGGTGAGCCTATTGATACTTTACCAAATATTACGACCTTAGACTTGGCTCAGGTTGCAACTAAGACAAAGACTTGAGAAAGAGGTAAGAGTAGATGCAATTGGTAAAGAGCAAAGATATAGTACAGTATCTACTTTATATATATGATAGTAAGCTATGAGGAAAATGTTCATAGTACATGATGTGGACGAGTCATAATATATGAGGTAGAAGCAAGAATACCATATCTACTACATGAGGTGCTGACTGAGATTACTCTGGTGCAGCCAATTGTGTTGTTATTACCCTTTGCCCTTCTCCACAATGCATCCTTGAGATATTGATTGTAACAACAAAGACTTATATGGAAAGCTAGGATCAATTTTATACTGCTTAGTGTTACAACCTTAAGCTAGAGCTCAGGTTGCACTTAGGCAAAGACTTGAGAAGAAGATAAGGGATTATAGAATTGGTAAAGCATAAAGACTACAGAATAGTATCTATACTATATTGTTATGATCTTAAGTCTTTAGAGTTAGACAAAAGAACAACTCTTGTATTGAGTAACACAAGAAAACTTGATAGAGTTCCTAGTACAAAGTAGTCTATTTTATATACTACTACCCATGGTCTGTGCTCACTACTGTGCACCCTACTCTAAACAACCATGTGTAGAACATGAGGCCAACATGTGTTGTTCATGTTGTATGATGTTACTATATTCTAGAACCTTCTACTTCCTTTTCCTAAGTCTTATGATTGGTCTTGTGACTATGCCATTAAGTTGTGACTGATGTAATAGCATGACCAATCAACCCTAACCCTAGTTCTTCTAAAAATAGAAAATGACAAGAAAAATAAAAATAAAAATAAAAATAAAATAGAAAAAACGAAGTCCACTTTCAACAATCTTGACATATATATAGTGTTATAACATGAGGAAAGTATCCCTTGTACATGAGTCAAACAAGTCATAGTCCATAAGAATAAAGCAAGGATATTGCACCCACTACATAAGGCACTGACTGGGATACTTGTAGCATAGCCAATCATGTTGTTATTACCCTTTGCCCAAGTTTATGCTGTATCCAGGAGATATTGATCATAACATTTAGTCTCTTTGTCAACAGCTGAGTAAGGGGGCTATTTAACTTTGCTTGGATAGTCCCAGAACTCAATAGAATTACCAGACTTGTTGCTAGAAAAGAGTCAAATATCTTGTAAAACTACAATCGAATACAGTTGATATAAATGAATGGATGAGTTGAATATATATTTAGCAGCATAAATGGTGTTTATTATAACAATGATTTTGTTGACATTGAGGACCTAAATAGCTTGGTTTATACTATATTTGATTGCAATTAGTTCAGCTTTAGTCAAAGTAATATTAAAGGTATGATGAATTATTTTGGATAAGTCACCACACTATAAGAGGATGTAAGATACTGAAGTAGCAGTGTTGTTTCTAATTCTAGTGTCAGCAATAATGATAACCATGTTTATATTCAAGGAAGAATTGAACAGTAGTTTATCTAGAAACTTGAGATGATTGTAAATGTTTTCAGGTTTTTTCTTATCTACTTTATGAAAAAAAAAACAATTAGATAAATTGTCACATAAACAAAAGCCAGATGAGAGTTCTCTATGTAATCTGTTGAAAAAAGGGTGAATTTCATTTAAATAATTGTTAGTATCCACAACAGAACTCTTAATCTTGAGCCTTTGCTTCTTTGTAAAATTATCTATTGCTAACCAATATAACTTGGCTTCTTTTAAATGATCATCATCAAGGAGAGAATTAATAGCATGTTGTTTAGGAAGAGAAGCAACTCTAAGGTGGTATCTTCTACTGACTTTGTCAAGATGCAAGTGGATAGGTATAAGTTTCACAATAGCTTCAACTCTTTATGTTAGTGAGATATGAAAAGCTTCTATAATCCATAAGGCTGTCCTTCATTGCATTTTCCTTAATTCCTTGAGTAGGTAGTAGAGAGGTGCTCCTTTGAAATACCACAATTGGAAACTAAAAGAGCAATAGGCATAATACACATTCTATAAAGAAGACATTTGTAAACAAATAATAATCCCCCTATTGAGTTACCTAACATTCTCATCCTCTTGATAGTGGATAGGGCTTTGTTGGAATAGTAATGAACATATTGATAAAATGAAAGCTTTCTGTCAAACATGAATCAAAAATATCTCCATGTATCTTTTGGCCTAAGAAGTAAGCTACCTAACAGTCCTAGGTCTAGAGGGGGTGAATCAAAGTTTTTGGTAGCTTTTGAGAAGTAAAATACTTTGGACTTGCTATGTTTAATTGTAAGACCAAATTGATTGAATAAGAATGAAATAATGTTGTAACTAGAAAATAAATTAGCATGTGACTTCATAAAACTCTTCTCTTGAGAAATAAAAAGTTCATCATCAACTAATGAATAAATAGTGACCGGACTAGGTGGTAAAAGATTCTGAGTTCTTTTCTTGAAAATATCAAAAATTGGAGTAATATAGAGAGCAGATAAAATAGGAAATAAGGTAAACTCTTGGCTAATATTTATATTAGCCCTGAATAAAGGCAAAATATAACTATTCCACATATATTGGATAGATCTGTCAGTTAAGTAATTTCAAAATCAAATCCTACTTTATCTAAAATCATTGGGAGAAGCTGATGATTGAGAGAGGAAAAATTGAGAGATGTTGAGTGCCAAAGTGCTCATCTGAAAGCTCTTAATTCATTTAGCTCAAATGATATAGGTTAAATATAATCCTACATTCACTAAATATTACTGTTTTACCTCCTACTAGATTTAGGTAGACAAAGTTTGAGAATATTGAATGAATTTGAATTAAAGCTTATTACTAATGACTTTTGTCAGAATTGTGAAAGATAGACTTGGTTTTACTTTATTTTCTTTCTCATTTTTATTTTATATTCAATTTATTTTCCATTTTAGAGCTTAGAGTTAGGGTTTAGTGTGATGTCACATGATCATGTGTCACAATGAAAGATAGTAAAATGATCTAGAGAGAGTGATGTCATATGGCATATATACTATATATCAACCTTACATAGTTATTTAGAGTAGGCTAAAGTAGTAAAGCACAGGCCATTAGATTTTAGTATATAAGATAGATGATCCTGTACAGAGTTCTCTATCAAGTTCTCTTTTGTTAACTGTAATATAAAATTTTTATTCTTGACCAATCCTAAGGTCTTGAGTTTGTAACAACTTTCTCTATTAGTTTTCCAAACACATTAAAAAGTATGATGAGGTAAAAAGACTTAGGTAAGTCATAGAATACTTTGTTTGGTTCAGGAATAATAATGGATGTTGACTTCTTGAAATATGAAGACTAGAAGATAAACAAGTATTTGCAATATTGACAAGATTGATTAAATACTTTTCATCTAAGACAAGAGCTTTCAAGTAAGATTATAAATGAGCTATTGTACTTCTTAATCAAATTGATAAATTTAGCTTCAGAGAATGAAATCTATTATTGTAACTTAAGAATAATATTGTTTAAAAGATAGCTACTTGGATTGAGTAAATCATAAGAGAACTTGATAGAGTTTCTAAGTACAAGTTATCCTACTTGTCAGGATTACAGGAAGTGGACTTAACTTCTTCTCATTTCTTTTTCCTTTCTATCTTCCTTCCCATTTTCCATCCTATTTTTCTTTTATTCTATTTTTAGCATTTCAGACTAGGATTAGAGATAACGTGAGTTAGGTGACTGAAAGAAGATTCTAGAAGGAATGATGTCATGCCACATGGAAACCTCATGGCTAACACATGGCTGTTTAGGGTAGGTTAGGAATAACTAGCACAGCCTCTGAGGGTTTAGTATATAAAGGTAGACTATCATGTACAGAGTTCTCTATCGAGTTTTCTTGTGTTACCACAATACAAGATTATCTCCTCGCCCAACTCTAAGAGTTCCGAGTCACAACACTACTTATATATGCTAAGCTGTTGGTCTATACTACACTAAACCTAGTCTATTCTAAAAGCTATATATATTATATCTTGTTAACATATAGTATAACATTATATTCCTAGGACCTTCTACCACTTTCCATTGTGACATGTAATTGTGACTAATGTGTAACATCATGTCATATCATGTTATACTAACACTAATCCTAAGCTCAAAATAAGAAAGAAAAGAAAGGAAAAATAAAATAAAAATAAAAATAAAGTTCACTCCTCATAACTTTAATAGCTATTCAGCTTAAGATCTTGGTAGGATATTATTAAGTATATAAGAGTTGATCTAATAATGTTGAACTAAATTGAAAGTAAGATAAAAGGCTTGTTATAGGTCATCTAACTTGATGTACAGTCTTTTATTAAAGACTAAGGCCTCTGTGGTAGGTAATTTGCACTTTTTAACCCAATTCATTAGGTTCCAAGATCTCTTGTTCTTTACTGAAAATTATTTGGATTTTTTCATTAAATAAAACATGTTTTGTCTTCTTAATAGTTTCTTTGAAATCTAACTTTTTAGTATATTTATTATTTTACCACTCTTTTGAGTGCTTAGTATATTAAGACTTAGGTCTAATAAGTTAGGGCAAAAGACTACTCTTATATTGAGTTATATAAGAAAACTTAATAGAGTTTGTCAGCATGAATCAAATAATGAAGAAAAGAATTGTTCTAGTCTTTGTCTTTAATATTAAGGTCTCCAGTCATAATGAGAATATTATTTAAATTGACCTCTGTATTCTTGAGATAATTTAAGACTGACTGATAATTATCACAAAATGAGCTACTAACTAATTGTGATACTTAAATTATCTGAATCTTGAGTATACTCTTAGAGGTTTAGAAGTGATTCAGAAGTTTAATAATAATAACAATGATGATTAAGATCAATACAGATGATAAAAAATAAATATTGATAAATATTGATGTTGTGAAGTCTAAGATCTAATTCTTAGATATAGAGGTATATATACAAAAGATTAATGGTCTATGTGTAATCTGTTTCCATTACATGATCAAAACTCATATTTGATAGGAGCTGTTA
>Ga0157364_1006181_pt1 | contig 12275 bp, 3 predicted proteins | sample AttsexASBM2_FD_111476 | JGI IMG/M metagenome (GOLD analysis project Ga0157364, IMG submission 111476) | Fungus gardens microbial communities from leaf cutter ant in Ribeirão Preto, State of São Paulo, Brazil - Atta sexdens ASBM2 | ecosystem: Host-associated > Fungi > Mycelium > Unclassified ...
ACTCCACTGTTGCGCATCGATTGGTGAGTGATGAATTAATGTTTTTATTGAGGCAACGGATATGTAATAATTTTATTAATACCATACATATATCTAAATGCATATATGAATCAATTTAATAAAAATTAACTGATAAATGTATATATAACATGCATCCATTGTTTTAAAATGGATAAGTTGTGATAGATTAGGATAAACTTAATTCTGAATTGTGGAATTTACTGTGCATACACTGTTAAATTTTAATATTACATTACACTCAGTTTAAGTTATCTTTAATCTTTCCTATAAGTCACCCACTGTTCAATATCTCGTTAATTTAACTAAAACAATAAATAATAAATTGAATTGAAAGAGCTACGAGCCAAACTGGATGTTTATTCTAAATGTATATATTTCTGTGAGAATAATAAATAATAATTAAATGTACGTTTCAACCTCTATTGGGTTATTTTCAATGTTCGAATAAAAACATTATTCTAATCGATTTCTTATATAAAGATTTAATTTATATATATTATATATATTATATTATATATTATAATATATTATAAATTTATATATATAATCATTCCTAAAACGCATTAATGAATATGTATATAATAATCTCTAAAACGCATTTTTTACGAATAGTTGTTTATGTCTATCGTTAGTAATAATTTATATGGTAATTATTGCGAGCGACAAGCATAAACAACTATGCGTGAGAAATGTATTTTGGGGACCATATTACACATATTCATTAATGACATCTATTAAGCTGACGCAGCCACTTCAGCCACACAATCGAATAAAAGTTGCACAGAAATTTAGTTCCTTTTTGTTGCTAATTTGTTGCTCTATTCCCGATTTTGTTGCTCTAGCTAATTCCGAAGAAACAATAGCTGTGCTAGCATAAGAACAAAGTTAGCACAATCACAAAAAAATAAAAAAAAAGTAAAAAAATATGACATATTCTTTTTGTGCTAATTTGTTGCTAATTAATTGCTCATTTCCTGATATTGTTGTTTCATCCCCTATCCTCGAAAATCACCTAGCCTATCCGAGTCAGCGCACCACCTATAAATTGTTAATTCTCGAAATATCTCGAGTGATTATGGTTCTCTGATTTTGTTGCTCGTGCTTCCCGACGAATCCGATTTTGTTGCTTCATCCCCCGAACCTTGCAAATTATCCCTATCCACCCCGAGTTAGTATTTTCATGAAAAACATATGGTCTACATAGAAATCTGGTGATGCCAACCGGATTAAATAGTAAAGTGTGGAATAATTATTTGTGTGGTTGCTTGAACCATAATACAATATTTAGATTAGATTATGTTGCAGCAATGACAACGTTTCATATACATATACATACATTTTTATAAATGTAGTGTAGGGTCATTTTTGCTTTTTGAAATTGCAACTTAATTTATAGCATGATGTAACAAAAGAAATTAATTCTTATTAATAATTTAATTCTTATTATTATATATCATGCTTTATAATTGACTATATATGGATATATAACTTATCCATATAGTAAATGATCCCTCAACCAAGTTTTGATTGTCACAATCAAATAACATCTAACTACTTTGATGTAGTTGACAATCAAAGTAAATAAATTGTATCAACCATATACATTCCTATCACATAAAGGTAACTTAGATGAAGTTTCTGTATTACTCACAATTAAATATTTTTAGTTATGTGAATTATATCTTTTTTTTTTCGTGTAATGATTAATTTCTACGGAATATAATTCCCACTAGTGACAGGATCCATTGAATTTCTATTCTATAACCAACTTTGTCACTGGCAGTGATTTATTAGCTTTACAAAATTTATCAATAATCTCTATCAATTCTGACGATCGAATCTCCTTATTGTCTCATCATTCGATTCTTATTATTTCTTTTATCGCATACTTGCATTATTTGTGGGTGAATAAGTTTAATCAAAATTTGACACTTCACCCAGACTTTTATTTCCTGCAGCCAGCTCGATATAAATCTTCCGCGCATTCATCAGTCCCGACATCTATTCGCGTAATGCGTCGCGTGCATGTCGCGATTTCGCGAGCGGTTTGCAAGGGTGCATGGACGCGTGTAAACCATCGTCCATGACCCATGGTTAACGCGCCCGTTTATTTAACCCCGTCCCCTCTCGTGTCGGGATACACGTGTTCGGCGAGTTATTCGTAATCGTCGGACGCGCGCGTTCTGATAATTTTTCATTGTTCGAACATAATATAATTGTATGAACGAACTGATAATCTGTGCGAATCTATGATAATTTTGTGTAAAATTACATTATAATATTATTTCATTATAATATATAATCTTTTTTTGCAATAGCTTGCCTTATTTTTTTGGAAATTTATTAAAATATTATTGACATTTTTCTGTTTCACTTTGAATGATCAATAGAAATATTTTTTTATTATTGATCAATGTATAAAGCTTTTGACTTTTACAAACTGTTCCTGTCAGTCACTGTTTTCCCTTTAAATTTCTTGAGATTATTCCTTACACTGAGAAAAAAATATAATTAATGAATATTTAGTTCAATACTGCCAACTAAACATTTACTTACAGTAAATAAATATTTGTTTAATAAAAAAAATGATTGTTAAATCAAATTAACATTTCTTGTATCAAATATATATATCTTTATATTTATATATACAGTAAATATTTAGTTGGCAGTATTCAACTGAATATTTATTAAAATTGACTATATTTTTTTTCAATAGGAGAGAAGGAAAGACTATATTATTACAGACTAATATGTTAGATATGTTCTCACCGTGGATAGCAAGAGATTAGCTCATTTGTCACACGTGACCCAAATATCACGTAAGAAAATCGATTTACGAGCCGTATGTTACTCGATGGACTGATGGGGTTAAATCGGCAAGCGAATTTCTAGTTTCTCGATGCCCGGCGGTTCTGTTTTTATTTAACTTTATTTTTACACTCTAGACACGATTCGGAAGCAATTCCTTCTTTTTCTCTCGCAGCTTTACAGGGAAAGGAAACGGTGAATCCGAGGCGTGAGCAGGAAACAGGGAACTTCGGATTCGCTGCGGGATGCTCGTAAGAATTCTCAGTGTTTATTACGTGTAAAATTCTCGCTCGTAAACAACTGCTGCACTAATCAAATATTGTGTTTCGGAAATCAACTCGCAATTTACAACATCTATTTTCTCGAAATTAATCGTCAACTATTTAACATGATGAAAAATAAAGTAATTTTTTTTACTGTTTAAATATGAATTATATAGTGAACACTCACTGATTACCCAGTGGGATATTTGGCTGACACTGAATAATCAATGAAATTCAACAAAAAAGGAAGAAAGTTTGAGCATTATACAATTAAAATACCGATATTTGCACGTTAATTTCAATACCGTCTTTATATATCCGTTTGTGCACTAAAATGAGATCAGTTAGAGATCACATTACAAAGATTGGCTAAGTTATAGAGATTTCATTACCAATGGCATATATTGATATCAGTTGATTATCACATCCAGAGAAAAGGTTGCTTCGATTTAAAGAAATTTCGATTAAAAAAAAATTTCATTAATTTGTGAAAAAATTTATTTGATTTAAAAAAATAATGTTTAAATCAAAGAAATTTTTTTCGTTTAACCGAAATTTCTTAAATCGAAGCAACCTTTTCTCTGGGTGCACTGATTCAGATTTAGAAAATAATAAAAATAATTTTTAAGCGAGTAATGTCTTGCTTTATGAGTGATATATAATTGATGAGTTTGTTTTTTTCACTTAAATTCTGTGCGAGAGAGAGAGAGAGAGAGAGAGAGAGAGAGAGAGAGAGAGAGAGAGAGAGCTGCGATATTATACCACTTTACATTCAAATAAAAATCGTCACAATTCTGTATGACTACTTCCGTCGAGAATTTTATCTTTATCGATGCTATGGCAATGTAAAAGAATCTTACGTCTTTTTGCATGGTTACACGGAAGTAAATGGAAAAAATTCAGTCGTGCGCCGAATGTGCGACGATAAAGAAACTTCAGCCTTCTGCGACGTAAAGTGTCGACTGGTATTTCACGATCGCGCATCTTGCGGTTGAAAGCCTCAGAACGTTAGTAAGTAAACGCTCTAGACTCATCATGGAACGATTTTCAAGCACGCCTTTATTGGAAAGAAATCACTTGTGAGTCAATGGAAATGAAAAAAAGCTTTTATATTTCTTACTTGCAAGTTTAATAAACTGAACTTTTTGGCTTGTACACGATACATTGCATTTTATTTGTAAATATAAGTAAAAAGATTCTGTTTCTATCATTTTTAAGTAATTATGAAATATATAATGGGATTAATAATCATAAAATGTGATCGTTAATTATTGGATGCGATAGTAAATTATGTCATAATTGAACATTATCTATTTACACGTGCATGTTGAAATGCATTTAATGTCAAACTTCAGTCGAGCAAACAGCACATTGTCAGCGCTCATTACAAGTTCGGTAAAATACGCTCTGTTCGCCGTATCTTTTCTATATTCGATCGACTACAAAGGCCGAATACGCTACTTTTTTCGCGCTAGCGAACGACCACGCATTCGCTACACGTAACAACGTAACATTTTTCCATATTTCCCGTTCTCGTGAAACGGATTTTTCCCTCGGGCGAGCGTTTTATTCTCCGCTGCGCAGCACGCAACGTAATTACCACCGAATGAAATGCAGCGCGCGCTGGTAACGTCATTTTAAGAAGCGAATACGGAAAGTTGCATCGTCATTGAGAAACATCGCAGATTTTTTTCCGGGAAAGTCCGTGTTCGCGCCGCCTGTTGCACTTCTTTAGCGAATCAGCTTTTTCTTTTTCTTTCTCGTCCTTTTTTTAGTTTTTTATTTTTTTCACTTTTCAATGTGCTCCCTTGCTTTTGTTCTCGAATCGGTTACCGTCCCGCCATTGTGCCCCCGCCATAAAAGGGTTTACGCGTACAAATCGTTCTTGTTCACCCCGCGGATCGAGTTGAAACTCAATTTTTTTCTCTACCCCCGCGAGGGAGAGATGAAGGGTAGAGAGGCTCGTGGATAGGGGCAGTTTGTGCTCTCTTGCTCTCCTTTTCCCTTCTCGCTCTCTTTGGATGGAAAGTCGATCGGATACCGGAGGAAATCGAGTGGAAATCCAGGAGAGCGCGTCGTTGCAACTCGGAAGCGACGTAACGAAGTTTCGAGTCGCTGCAGCGGAAGTCGACCGACACTCCGTTTCTTCGAACGAGCACCGCGATTCGCGTGCTGGAATATATCGCGCATATCGCGCATATATTTGAGCACAGTTCTTCTGCTTTCCTTTTTTCCCCTCCTTCGACCGATGAAATTTTGCATCGCGATTGTAATATCAAACTCATTTTGTTGCTCGAAGCAAATTGAAATTTCTGGCCACTATTCTATCGTGACGTAACTATGTAGTTGAAAGGTAGATATTTGGAAGTTAATACAAATCAATAACTGAAACTTGCCGAACTTTGCGTTGTTTAGAAATACAAGAGATCTAGATCACAAGTTTCCAAGGTTTCTAATTGGAATTTACCAAGCGTTAAATGCATGTTAAAGACGCATGTTAAAATAATTTGATATACATTTTCGTTGTTTCAAATTTATTACTATTCATGTGTTATTGATAAATTATTAAATTATAATTTTAATTTGTGATTTATGTATGTGTAAAAAAAATATACAATTTACAAATTATTTTGATATTAAAAAATGCAACTGTAATTGATATTTTAATATTATAATTTTTAAATAGATGATTTTATTTTTATAATAATCGTGTTACTCGAGAAAAATAATCGTTCCAATTTCGTTGAATATTTTTGCTGCTTGTACAACGGCACGTGCGAGAAGAGAGAGATTCTAAAATTATAAAAAAATCAGCGGAAGTGCAAACTATCGATGTAACAAACCTTTCGCGGAACGTCATAAATCATTCTGCAAGACGACAGTTTGACACGCTACATTGGAAGCTTAGCTTCCAGCGAAGCGTAAAAATATGACTTCTTTGAAGCTGCACGTGAAGCTGCAGCAATTGAATCTATTTTTGCCTCGTTATAATCTAGGACAGCTAACTCTAGAAACATAAAAGGATCATCTAAAATGCGAGATGTTTTAAGAAAATAAAATTATTAGTAGAAATAAGTTAGAGAGGATATTTAGTATCATAATTCTTTCACAATCTCTTTTTTCCAATAATTTATTCTTCAACAAGCGCGAGGATGAGTTATTCGCAATTAATTCTGCTCGTGGCATCGCTGCAGTACGCGATTCTTTTCTGGAATTGCGTAAATTTCCGCATTTCGCAGTGTTTGGGTCATTCCAGTTGTCATCTAAATGATCACCACGATTCTCGTCACTTCGACTTATAAATCAGGAGAATCTACTTCCGTTAGCTGGTGATGGTCTTGTGCTTTACAACGAGATGGATTCAGACTGAATGGCGGTCCGTAACTCCGTTCGATCCTCTCCTCGCAATAAGACAAAAAAGGGGTGGCGAAGCACCCCCGGAGGATCCTCCGAAGACTCGCGAGAATCGAATTACTGCCGTCGGAAATGATTTATATTCCGCGGATTCTAGGAGCTTCCTTAACCCATTTCTCAGAATCTCAAGGTGTGCGCGTCTTTTTCCACTGCACCCTCAGTAACACCCCTATCCATCGAACTACCTCCCGCGTCTACCATCCCCGTCGGCCAGCGACCCCATCTCCCCACCCTTTTTTGCCAGCTCCCATGAAACTTGCGTAGAAGTTTCGCGCGCGTTACACGTTTCCGCGAAACGGAAATTGTTCTGTCTCGCAAATCATACCCGCTCTCTTCTCACACCGCGAATCATCGCCTGCGTTACGCACACCCTCACGCATTTTCTGCACGTCGCATATTCAGCCATGGGAAACATCGATATTCAATACTCTTACTTAGCTCGTAAACAAAGAACAAGCAATCATACTGTCCGATACTCCAAAAAGATCGATAGTTTATAATATCAGTTCTGTCAAAACTTTCTGCAAGAGTACGAGTATACTCGGCAGGTATAGGCGTCAATATTTTTGAAGAATGGTATCGTATAGCATCTTTATTCTTCATTTACCGACTAAGTCGAAGTATTGGATAATACATCGGGTGCTTACGCGTAAACAACAATAGGCGATATCTATAAGCTATCCTTTTACCTGTAGACAGCATAAAATCTATGTGAGTCGCTTATCGGTTATAAACTTCGTCTGCCCTTCTCTTGTTTTTGAAATAAAATTTTAATCGAAGATGTCAAGTTATATATGAGTATATTAAGTTATATTTTCTCAAAGTATCACGACGTTTATGTTACCACATGAAAATATTCGTATTATTTAGTTGAGATACTGATGATTTTTATTGTTTTTCTTTAAAAGCTACTATAAATTTATTAATATAATATACTAGATATATTTAATTTAGTGTATAACAAAAGGTATAATTAATTACTAGGTATAATTAAATATTATATTAAAATCTGTTAAACATGATTAATGCAATCTATAACGAAGCAAGGGTGATATAAACGTCAAATAGGTAATATGCGGGCAACGATGTAATGATGTTGCTTTAGAGCATTCGCTATGTAGATACACGTATACACACGCGAATACGCTCTTTACGTGTTCCGTTTGCAGGAGCGTGTTGAGGATACCGCGTATCCCGAGGCGTTGTGTCGTTTTAGATCTCCCTTCGCAACGCATTTGTCCGTATAGGAAATGCATCGAATTTCGGCATTTGAGGATTAATTATCTGACTGAGTAATTATTGTAGAACGCGCGTCCGCCGTGTAGAGTGGGGGTTGCGAGGCTATTTAATTAGCGCATGTTGTGTTACTAATGAATTTCCTTCATCATTGATTTTCATCGATTGATATCGATGGTTGTAACGAAAATTCGACATGTCGGCTTAATTGTTAAATCTTAATTATTTTTAAAAACCAAGCTATAATTTTTGTTATTGTATTTTTATATCACAATGACATTTGTATAAATACTTCGGAAAATTGAATAAAACGTTCTTCGCGTTTTCCAAAATGAAAAATCATTTTCATAACGCCATTTCGTAGAATAATGTTACATGAATTTTTCGAGAATTCTTACTTATTTGTGATATAAAGAAAGTGCATGATTTCGGAGCGTCTCATACAACTGGTTACGAAAGAAAGATTCGCATAAGGTATTTTCGCGATTTTTCTGAGATCGTTTTGAGAGAAACGCGCGTTATACTAGCAGCTTCCGCCGTCGACGAAATGTAACGATCGATAGGCGCTGCTAGTCAGTGTATCTCCGTATCTCCGGCGTGTGTAATGTCTCGTCTAATTAGCGCCCGTGCTAATCTCAAGGGTCTAGGCAGGCAGACGGATTATCCTTGGGGGCCATCATTGAGCCGCGCATTCCTTGCAAATGCATAATCGCTATATCGCGCTGCTTCTCTATGTGTCGTGCTGCGCCGCGCCACACCGCCTGTACTTCCATCAGTATCAAATGGAGTGGCGGATATAAATGACGGGTCTCTTGCTCGACGAATAACTACGGCTATTCTGAACAGCGTCGCTAATATTATCTCGTCGTGGGTGACGCGCATAAAGCGCATCGCGCGTGGTGTCGACAAAATCGCGATTCGTCTGTGACAGATGAGGCACCGGTTCCCGAGTGGTTCATTATTGAATTTCATCAAAACGCGAGATCCTCCCAGGCGGAAGCCTGTCCTTCTGACACAGTAGCGCAAATATTCCGTTTGTATTTTAAAAGGAGAAAGGAATCCAAGGATTTCAGAAATTGCTAGTTACAACCGTCTTATGTGAGAATACGTCCAATTACATACGGATGGTATCTTCATTGCGTTTTATTCCTTCTTCTCAGCTGTATGCACGTGAACGCGATCCGACCATTGAGAAGTCGTTCGGTTAATGGGCCTGCCTTACCTTTGCGAAGAAATTTTCTTTACTGCAACTATCGGAGTACCAATCCATTTAATGAACCTGAATAGAATTGGGTTAAGCCGTTTTAATAAAAGATTCTAGTAAAGACAAATTTATGTAATTTTTACGTAATTTCATACCTGCGAGAAAAATCACTAGGTAAAAGCTTATTGCTCAAGTAAACAGTGTATTCATTACGAATACATATCCATTTTAGCGTCCACGTATTCTTACATCTACACTAAAAGAATGATTTTTGCTGAAGTATCTAAAAATTTAATAATCACGAACAGATCTGAAAATAATTTTGTTAAATCAAAACAATTTTATAGGAATTTCAAGCATGATATGAAATACTACAAAAAATTTTGACATTCTAACAACCAGTTTGAGCGTTCTACATAATTATTTTGATTGTCCAATAAAATTATTTTAAGATTTGGATCCGGCTAAAATTTTAGATATTTCAATAAAACTGTTTTTTTTTTTTCAGTTTAAGATTACACGATAAGTCTAAGTATTGTAACGCAATATTTGGTAAAATTTTAAGCTAGATAATTCGTTTACTTTATAATCCCGCGCATGAAATTTAACTGCGAAGTCAATTTCTCGTCGGAATCGAAAATGCGACTATGAAATTCGGGGATGGAACGGTGGTACATTAATGACGGTCGCGTCAATGGGAAATCGGATGATAGATCGATCGACTAGGAGTTCCTCGTATTATAACATCCGATCGCTAATTAGAGCTCGCTAATCTCGGGAGAGTAGGCGGACCGGTAGTAGCATTACTCCGACACGACTATGGAGGCTTTGTCAGCGTATAATCACTCCGGTTTCTCGTGCGCGTATCCTTTTGCTTCCTCCACCGGTGATTATAAATACGGCACGGAAATGGATTTTACTTGAAACAAAGCGTATCTTCTGGTATAAAGAGATCTTATTTTTGTTACGTAGCAACTGAGTTAAATGAGGCCAATTTCATGTAATAATATAATATGTAACTTGTTTACGTTAATGACAACAATTTAAAGAGCTTTTGCAGATTATTTTATATTCTTTAAACGATTTTTCATCACAATTGTATACAAATTGTATACAAAAATCACTTTATTTAAATATTGATAAATTCTATTATCTTATTTCATTTATAGTATAGTAATTTATTTATGTCGAGGGATCAACCACTATGAAATCTCAGTAGGATATATTTCTTTAGAAATATATTATGGCAGTACAGTAATAAAACAGGCATTTCTAGCAGTAGCAGTATTAGCAATATGTTAGTAATACATAGCAATACATAGCGTAACAATATTATGCGCAATAGGTGGCAACACATAGGAAAACAATACAATAGCAATGCTAGCAATAAAATGTGTTCTATAATAATTATTGTACATTTGTTTTAGTAGTGGTTTGACCCTTCGATTTATGAAATTTGATTCATGAAATTTAAAATAAATAATAAGTAACGAGAGACGAACCCTTATCTATCTGAGTTAGAGCTTAATACTTAAATTATATTTCGGTAAATTATATTTAAATTATTTTTGGTAAAAATCTTTTGGTAAAAATTTGGTAAATATTTTGATGGTTTCTAAATTAGGTTAGTAAAAATCATGTTTTAAACTGTTCAAAATATGCTTAATTAAATAATTTATTATGAAAAGTAATCTCAGCCAGTATTCAAACTTGGATTTCTTTATATTCCATGATGGATATCATAATTATAATTTGATATTTTGATAATATTTTATCGCAATAATAATTATTTTTTTATATTTATTAGCATTAAATTATTTATAGCTTTTTAGAATGGTTATTAGCATCCGTATTAATAATATTATTAATTAGTATTAATATTATTAAATTACTTGATAATTTATTTGTGAGATTCTATCAGTTCGGTTTAAGATTGCGTTTAAGAATTGAAGATGATTTTGACGTACAGTTATAGAACTGGATATGTATATAAATTTATATCGAAATATATATTAAGTATTAATATTTAAATATTAAATTCCACAACTCAGATTAATAAAGTTTTCGTTACTTATTGTGTATTCATATTGCAAATTTATGAGACACTTTGTTTAAAATATATGTTTATCTTGCTATATGTATATCTCGAGAGCAGGGAATCGCAACCATAAATGATTAATTGTGCTTATTAATATTGTATGATTAACTATATCATGCGGTTTAATAATCCATGAGTAATCACACAATATTGAGAGGGACGATTTAATTCCACATATAATGCGTATATTTACAATCATATTATTGTAAATTACTTTCATGAAATTATCATGAAACTATCGTAAAACAGACTAGAAGATCTGCTTGAACGCAATCTCGGCGAAAAATCGGATTGATGAAAATGCAAATTTATGAAAAAATATTAAGATTAGCTTTGGATGATCGATCTAAGTAATGTTCGTGTGAAATATGTTTATATCTACATAAGATTAATTTTATGTTAACAAAACTCGCGGCCAATGGCGTGTTTACTACTTTTGTCGATGGAATCGCGTATCCTGGACGCGTAACATTTTGGCTAATTAGCAAGTAGGCTTATCGCGGGAACGTAACTGTGGACGGATTATCTGGGATCGATCTTTTAGACGTGCGTTCGCGAAACGATGAGTTGAAATCAGTGTATATACCTTGTTACGCGACGCGGTATTACGGCTTTACGGTCGTTTCGTATAACGTTCGTGGCGATAAGTTACCTCGCGATACACTAAGATCGATCGCACCAGAACTTGCATTAGGTACACGTGGAGCTTCGCGAACGTAACGTGGCATTACGGCAAAACATTGACAGAGAAACTCAATAAACCGCGACTTCAATCCTGTTCCTTTGAGGCAAATTGTCGTTTATTGAAAATAGAGTTATTTGATTTTTATGGAAACGCATTCACAGTACAACCGGGACTTCTCATTCTGTCGCTTTTTTTCCATGAAGAAGTCGGTAGGAATCTCTCCGGCAAAATGAAAGAGGAGATTAATGCAGTTACTCTCGTTCTAAATGGATAGAAAAAGTTCACCAGAGAAGGAATAGAAAATGTATCACAGAGCGAAAGAGAAAGAGAGAAAAGAGAATGGAAACTGTGAGAACATTCCACATGAAATGGTCGTGCAATTTTTCGAATTTGAAATTTTTAAAAAACACACAGATAACATTTTGTATTTAAATTACAGAGATTTAATAACAGTGGAAATAAAGTTAATTAATATAATATGATTTAGAAATTGTATTTAGAATATAAATATTGGATCGATGTTAATGTTTCTGTTTATAAATGTAT
>Ga0157364_1006182_pt1 | contig 12274 bp, 11 predicted proteins | sample AttsexASBM2_FD_111476 | JGI IMG/M metagenome (GOLD analysis project Ga0157364, IMG submission 111476) | Fungus gardens microbial communities from leaf cutter ant in Ribeirão Preto, State of São Paulo, Brazil - Atta sexdens ASBM2 | ecosystem: Host-associated > Fungi > Mycelium > Unclassified ...
CATTTGGACATGAGCTCGATGAGGAAGAGATCGGAGCAGTCGCCTCGGTTATGGGTGCAATGATTTTTGCCAAGCAAGCACTTGATGACGATGCGCTTATCATGCTTCCCCAAGTTAGGGTTCCAGACTCAGATGTGAGCAGGCTAGGGCTTATCCGCAGGGGTCTTGCGTCTGTCATTGACTCTGGTCCTATCCTCCATTTTCATCACCGTTCGTTCGAGGATTTTCTTCTATCAACCTTCTTTCTACAAGAGCTACCTGAATTTTCCGCTGTTCAAGATCGCGGCTATCATGAACATCAGCTTGCCGTGTTATGCTTGAAAACCCTGGTATCACCCAGCCTCCATTTCAATATGTGCAACTTGGAGTCTTCGATCATAAAGAATGTCGATATCCAGCCTACTGCCAAATCCACTATTCCTACTCTCATCTTGTATTCATCTTTGTTCTGGGTTGACCACCTTATTCAGACTCCATCTGACGAGAAGATGATAGAGGCAGTGAAATTTGTGATGTATGAGAAGCTACTATTCTGGTTTGAGGTCATGAGCCTGACAGGTAATCTTCATGAGGCGTATCTGATCCTTAGAAGGGCTGCAACATGGAAGGTATGTCTCCAGGTCATTTGTTGGCGATACATCTGATGTTGGCCGGCCAGTCCCTCAACCCTGATAATGAACTGACATTGTTTATCCACGATGCTATCCGATTCATTTCTACATTCTTTATCCCAATATCTCAGCGCGTCCCTCATGTTTACATCTCAGCACTGCCCTTCGCACCTGAGGAATCCCATGTTGCCAGAAAGTTCTGTCCAAGGTTTCCCAACACGCTTGCAATCACTCAAGGGAAACCCAGTCAATGGCCAACAGTGGAGTTCACTGCAGAGCACCACAAGGATAGTGTGTGGCATGTGGTCTTCTCTCCAGATGAAAGCACCTTTGCTTCGATATCACCCCAAACTATGTATGTCTGCGACTCTGAAACCGGTCATTGCATTTTAGGTCCCTTTGAGCTGTTGAATCATGGGGACGTATATAATGTCTGCTTCGGTCCTGATGGGAAACATATTCTACTCGGATTTGACTCTTTTGCAGTAGTCTGGGACATTGAGATGGGTGAGGAGCAATTTCAAATTGAGGGCTATGATTTCACCTTCATTCTTCATGATGGAAGAATTGCTTCCACACATTGGGTAGATGAAGATGGAAACTTACACAGCTCCAAAGTTGAAGGCTCAACTCGTCTTCTGGTCAAGTTCTGGGATTCTAGCAACGGTGCACTGATACCCAACAGGCTGTTGGAGGTGAATGACGTTGCTGTCACCCGATTTTCCCCTGATGGGCGTTTCCTGGCCGTAGGACGAAGGTCTGAGGATGCCATTGAATTATGGAATTTGGAAGATGGCAAGGATCCCCAACGATTCCCATATCCTCCTGGAAAATTGACATCACTCAACTTTTCTCCAACCAGCGACACTTTGATGGCCGATTTTAGGGAAGAACCTTGTCGTATTTACCTTTGGAGATTGGACACACAAGAGATGGTATCCTTCAGCCATGATTTCAACTACGAGCCACATGTTGTTCATTCACCTCTCACCAATTACCTATTTATCCGACGAATTTACACAGTGGGGATGTGGGATGTCTCTATGACCGACTCAGAATGGATCTGGCACACAAAATCTCTAGCCACTTCACCTGCAACGAGTATCTGTCCATCACGCGATGGCCATAGGCTTTTAGTTGGATATGAGAGTGGAAGTGTGAGGATGTGGAACGTGGACCTAGAGGGTTCGACGAGAAATCGAGCTGACACTACAGACACTCAAGATGATACTGATGCGCTACAAGTCATTAGAATCTCACCCTCTGGAAATGTGGTGGCTACAGAATCGTTGCAATCTTACAACGTCGAGTTCCTGGATACAAATACTTGGGAAGTCGTAGCGCACACAGATGTCGAGTACGAAGATCGCATGGATATTGCATTTTCCCCAGATGACAACCAGGCAGCGTTTTTATCTAAATCTCTCCTCACAATCTGCGATATAATACATCCAAAGGAGCGCGTCTCATTCGATCCCTGGCCAAGAAAAGATGTCTGGTTTTGGAGGGTCACCTTCCAAACATATAACAACCTGGTTATATGTGCTGTCTTTGGTGATAACTCAGGATTACTACAAGTTTGGCATCGACAGGACTCTACAGGTTTCGAATGCACGTGTTCTTTAGATTTCATGGTGGACAGAAACTCGTACCCATTCCTGGCACCCGATGGCTTGACTGTCGTCATCATGCCTTACTCTTCCTCTTCCTCTGCTACATGTTATTCGTGGAATCACGACACTGCCCAGTTTTATCCTGTCCACTTTGATGATCAAGTGCATATTCCCTGGGATTCCCATCCTGCGTACTCACCCGACGGGAAACTGTTTGCATGTTGGTCTGACGAAGATTCCCACGTCCGAGTGTGGGACACACGAACTCGCCAACTTGTTTTCAAGTTTTCAACGTCCAAGGTGTATTGGATTGCCTTCTCACCTGCTCTGATTGACCATCCCCTTGGCAATGGACTCATTGCTCTTAGATTAGTACATGAAAATGCAATACGCCTCTTTGATGCCCATAGCGGTCGTCTGTATGGTCAAATTTTGGGTCAAGAAAATGCATGGATGGCGTTTATACGAGATGGAACAGCGTTGGCATATTATTCCAGCAACATTGGTCTGAGAACATGGAAAATAGCAGACCTCACAGCTGAACACCAGTATTCCACCAATGGACATGAGCTTATGATGCAAGGCATGAGGGATGGATGGGTGATGGGTCAGGATGATGAGCCACTGTTTTGGGTCCCAATTGAGCACAGGAAAGATGTGTATGCACCACCATGCAGAGTGGTGATCAAGGCACCCCAAGTCCCAACAATCCTGGACTTTTCCAACTCAAGATTTGGTAGAAAGTGGACAGAATGCATTGACAAAGAGTGGTTGAGGGAACTCGAGAAAAAAGAGAAGGAGGTAGGAAATCTGTTGGAGTAAGAAACTGAGGTGGGCCTTGTCCTCAGTCGAAGTACTTAAGGTGTTCAAATGAATAGGTGAATTGGAGAGAAGAACGACTCCCGCAGAGCTTGCTGCTCTACCTTTCTCTCTCGGTGTCTCAGGACATATTTGCTTCAGCGACTCTAGTATTCTCTGTACTTATCACTGCCAAGCCTTTATCAAAATAATTATAATGGATGATCACAACATGCTTTGGTAGATGTGGGGAAAATGAGATGCAACAATCCAGACCTCATAGTAAAAAGGAGGCAACGCGATGTCAGTTGAATGCCGACCGCCGACAAATTGGTACAAACAAGACCCCTCTGCTACGCCACTCCAACTCGTTCAAGCGTTTGCTCTACCACCACGCGATCTTATGCGTCGATTGAAGCTGAGGAGAGTTGAAGAGATGGGTGCGGCGTTCGATGCTCGGGCTGCTTCTACACTCCTCTCAAAGGGGCCAAGGAGATAGCGAGGGACCAGGCAAAGATGAGGTGGTCAATGAGTGCATCGTGAAGGGCCGAGTCAAGGGTAGGGGAACAACCACCAGGATTCAATAGGCTGTTCTCAGACTTTTTGACAGACTTGCTCGTGATGCCCTGCAACCAGCTATGAAAAAGGGCTACATCAAAATACCATAAAGACATAGCTGATACTCATACATTCTGGGTGGCCGACATCCTCATAGTCAGCACCGATACTGGCTACAACGACAAATGGGGTTTATCTTTGTCGCCTTCCCTCCCTTTCCTCACACATCCCTTCGACCGTATTCAACACCCCAGTTCGTTTGTATCTTACCTCTGATTTATTCCTCAAGGGGGCCTCCATATCTGACGTATCAAAGAAAATAGCTTCTGCCCTAGACGAGTCCCCGTCCAGGGAATCCTTCTTGCGTCAACAACTTGCAGTATTCAACGCGAATTAGGTGACAATGACCAACATGAAGCAGATGGTCCAAAAGATTGAAGTCACGCAATCTAGTATTATGGAAAGGAAGATGGGCATTAAGGGATGAAGACTCAAGAGAATCCCTCGAGGCAGCGTTGAAAATGGTGTTATCAGGAGCTAGGTATGCCGTCTCATCCTTTTTCATTCACAACTCCACTTAAATTCACTATGCAGCTCGAGTGGCTGACCTCAATTTCTTCGCCCAGCTCATGAAGCTCATTAACATCATCGTTCTCGACCCTTTCTCGCAAAAACCGTTCCTCACAGAAGGCCTAATTCGAATTGACACGGATCAAACAATTAAGAAGCGACTAATGAGTACCTCGCAATCGTCCATCTCAAGTGGACAAGCAAGCACGAAAAGCAGCAGCTGTCACTTCTGCAGCCGAGGAGCCTGTCAACAAGCTGCGATCCCATCGCTGCAGGCAGACCTGCCCCCCAGACTCCACCTTTAGTAAATCCTTTGTCATCTGCTCCTCTTTCCGAACCTCGCTCATTATCGATCAAGGGCCCGATCCTTGTTGTAATTGGGCCGCCAGGTACAGGCAAAATCTCTGTCAGCGTATCTCTCTTGGCAGTGATTGTGACAAAGCCCAAATGTGTACTTGTGTTGTATCCAGTCACGGATTTACCGTTCAAGCGCTCTGTAAAGCCTTGTGTGTTGACTCTTCTCGACGAAGTTGACAAAAATTGGACAAAGCAATCTGCATCGAGTCCTTTCACTCTTGGATCTCGACTTCGCCGTTACTCGATCGATGTGAAACAGTACACCTAACGGGGGACTCATCTGATTAAAAGGTGGCCATTGCGAACAGGCTTTTGGTACCTAAGCAGATTGAGATGAATGGATTCAGGAAACAATATGTGGAGATGGGTGAAGAAACACTGAGAGACGGACAAAAGAGGCTGGGATGAGAAGCTTGGAGCGGGTTATTACCGGTGTTGTGATGTTCAAAGCTGTACAGTCGGCCGAATGAGAGGAGAAGCATGAGAGCGATGGATGTGTCCCTTTGTCGGAAGAATTGGAATCATTGTCGTCATCCTCGACAACTATGATGTACATCCAAATTGTCCGCCCCTCTGACCAAGAAACTATCTCGGTCTTCCTTGTTTCTCATCAGATACTCCTTCACTTTTTCCGACCGTGATTCAGATCAATGTCCACGTAGTATTTACGGTCTCGCTTTGATGGGTCGACGCGAAGGAGGAATTTTGGCGTTGAGTTGGGGTTGGTGCTACATGGCTTGAGAGCCGGTTGTGAATGATGTTTCTGTCTATTGAGTACTAGAAAGTTTCTCAGACCTGTGGTTATTTCGTATGTGTTTGCTTGGTCAAAGTCGAAATTGTGTATTTATTTGTTTTATTGTCATCGTCAAGAAATCTTCAGCAACCGAGAGCAGTTGTTGCACCAAAAATACAACTATGGAAAGTCTACCGCGTATCGATGATAAATAATAAAAACAAAATGACTTGTTGTAAAATTGTTCTGTTTGCAAACTTGAGAACACAGAAGCACTGGGTAAACCACTATATGTTGGACCAAAGAGTTTCATAAGAACGGTAACCGACAGCTCGAAACCGCATCTCCCCCTTTCCAATTTTTTCCTCGCTCGTGGCTGCCACTTTCTTGCCTTTTTATCTGACGCAAACACAATACTGGCTCTTTTTAATGGGTTAACGTGGTCGCTCTCGATGATAGAGACATTTTGTGATTTTGGAGGAACTTTCACGAGTCTGGTGGTATATGATTCCTGCGAAATGGATAATGTCCATTTCGTCGTCGTTGTCCAAAAAGACACCTATGTCAAGCCGCCGGTGCATATAAATAATTTTGCCAGGAGTTGGTTTTCGTTCCCTAAAAAAAAGGACACTAGGGCAAGATTGTCGTAAGGAAGTTGAGCTACCCATTGACCTGTCTACACCCTTCTTTCCAGGCTTGCAAGCAAGTTCAGGATCCATATAGCATCACATTGAATCTCGTAGTCAACCCGGGCGCTGTTTTGGCAACCAGAAAATAAAGTCAAGAACGTAGAAATATTAGATCAAAAGATAAAATCAGACTTTGAATGTTGCACATCACCAACAGATTGGAAGGCATGTCCATTCGCATAAAATATTATGAGAGAGCAAAAACTTGGGTAGAGCAGCGAGCTCTGCAGAGGTTCTCTCCACTTCAACTATTCATTTGAAAACCTTAAGTACTTCGACTGAGGACAAGGCCCACCTTGGTTCCCTACGCCACAGATTTCCTACCTCCTTCTCCTTTTTCTTGAGTTCTCTCAACCACTCTTTGTGAATGCATTCCATCCACTTTTTGCCGAATCTTGAGTTATTAGACAAGTCCAGGATTGTTGAGATTTGGGACGCCTCAATCACCACTCGGGGCGGTGGCACACATAGATGTCTCTTGTGCTCAGCTAAGACCTAAAACAGTGGCTCATCATCCTGACCCATTGCCCATCCATCCATCATTCCTTGCAGAATATGCTCATATCCATCAGTGGAATGCTCAGCTGTGAGATATGCTGGGCCATTCTCAAACCAAGAATGTCAACGCTATTCCTACGTGCGGGTGCTGAACCCAAAATTTGAGCGTACAGACAGCCAGTATAGGCATCAAAGAGACGTATTGCATTCTCACGTGAATCTAAGAGCAATGAGTCTATCGGCAAGTAAATGGTTAATCAGAGCAAGTGAGAGGGCAATTCTATCCACCTTGGATGTTGGAAACTTGGAAACGAGCCGGCCAGTTGGTGTGTCCCAGAGTCGGAAATCGGAGTCATAGTCAGACCAAAGATACGAGGAGGCTCCTGTCAGAGTACTCAGATATCCGACGAATCTGCACTTGATCATCAAAGTGGACAGGATCAAACTGGGCAGTATCATGATTCCATGGAGGATACGAGATCAAAGATGACGACGGTCAAGCCATCATCATCGAAGATCGCACATACATGTTTGGAAGGCGACCTTCCCAATAAAGACATATACTAATCCTGTGATACGGAAATTCCCACGCGAGGCAACGTGGCCAGATGTAAATATAGTTCTGTTCACTGTGCAGCCAACACCGATCTTGCTTCCGACGTCGAGGCTCACGCTCCCCGTCAACAGCAATGTCGGCGACGCCCGCATTGATCTCGTCGACAACTCTGACACCCTCCCGTCGTCGTCGCCGTCGCCCCCTCTCTTCGCCACTCAACAACGCCGCCCTAGTTCTCGCAGAGTGGGGCACAGCTGCACGGGTCCTTCGCATCGCAAAGCTCCCAAAATGCAGCTCAAGCGAGTCCTTCTTATCTCTTTACATGACCTTGCCCCCTTCACCCCATCCCCTCTCTCCTCTTTCCAGGTCCAATATCTCCCCCGTAGGGAAACAATTGCAAGGTTCAAACAGGCTGCTCTCAGCTTTCTCGGCAGATTTTCTCGTGATGCCCTGCAATCAGCTAGGAAAGAGAGCTACATCAAGATCGCAATCATGCTCAAAGACATAGCCGATGCTCACATCCCCTGGATGGCCGACGTTCTCTTTTTTTCACACTGTCCGTTTAACCGTGCTCAACACCCCAGATGTCAATGCTCGTTCATCCCTTGCAGCTGACATATTTCTCAAGGAGGCCTCTATATTTGAGGTATCAAATGAAATAGCTTCCGCCGTAGACGAGTCCCTGTCCAAGCAACAGAAAGATTTGCGTCAACAACTCGCAGCTATTCAACACAAATTGTCGGCCCTCCAAAGAGGTGTCAGTAACCCAACTACATCTAGCTCCGCCAATAACGGTGCCACGAGCGAGCCAGACCAGCATAAAGTAGATGATTTGGCCGACCTGAAGAAGAAGATTGAGGCCATGCAGTCTGGCACCGAGGAAAATGGGCACTAGAGAATGGAGAAGGCTCAAGAGAATTCCCCAAAGGAGCGTTAGAATGGTGTCATTAGGAGCTATGTACGTCCTCTCGTCCTTTTCCATTTATGACTCTACTTAGATACACTATGCAGCTTGAGTGGATAGCCTCAATTCCGTGGCCTAACGTCCTTCCTCTTCTGTTATTCGTGACAAAAGTTCATTACAAAAGCCCGAACTCAACTTGGTGCCGATCACTTCGGTCTCAAAAATCAAGAAACGACCCATTGAATAGTTCGTTTGAAAGAACTCACTGCGGACAAGGAAGCAGCAGCTATCACTGCAACCTGCTAAACAAGCCCAAACCGTGGCCCCTATTCAAGTATCACAGGCTCCATCTTCTAGTGATGTACCCATCCCTTTAACAAATCTTTCGCCACCTGCCCCCCTTTCCAAACCTCGCTCATCATCCACCAAGGGCCCAATACTTCTTTTCGTTGGGCCACCGGACACAGGGAAAACTTCACTCGGTCAAAGTATAGCTCGTGCTCTTGGTCGACCATTCCAACATATATCTCTTGGTGGTGTCCGCGACGAAGCCGAAATCCGTGGTCTCAGATGTACTTACGTTGCATCTGGTCTCGGACTTATTGTTCAAGCGCTCTCATGTGTTGACCCTGTCATTCTTCTCGACGAAGTTGACAAAATTGAACAAAGTAATTTCTATGGAGATTCATCCACTGCGCTTCTAGAAGCCCTGGGTCCTGAACAAAATTGGACAATGATCATTATATCGATGTTCCAATTGATCTATCTCAAGTTTTATTTGTACTCGACATTATCCTCGTCACTACTCAATCGATGTGAAATAGTGAATCTAGCGGGGTATACGTTTGATGAAAAAGTGGCAATCGCGAACAGGTTTTTGGTACCCAAGCAGATTGGGATGAATGGACTACGGAAGCAACATGTGGAGATGAGCGAGGAAACGCTGAGAGATCGTTACAGGGTGGACAAGAGGGACTGGGGTGAGGAGTTTGGAGAGAGCTATTGCAGGGGTTCAAAGCTGTACAGTCGGCCGAATGGGAGGAGAAGCATGAGAGCGATGGGTATGTTTCTTCGTCAGGAGAATTCGAACCATCGTCAGCATCGCCAACAACCGTGCTATACAATCCAACTGTCCGCCCCTCTGATCTAGAAACCATACTCAGTCTTCCTTGTTTCTCATCAGATACATCCGACTCCTTCACCTCATCCGACCGTGATTCAGATCAACGTCCAGGCATAATTTACGGTCTCGTTGTGATGGGTCAGGGCGAAGGAGGAATATTGCCTGTCGAAACGATACTTTTACCTGGTGGCAGCGGAAAGATTGACTGGGATTTTAGGTGAGGTAATTAAGGAAAGTGGAGAGCTGGGGTTGAGCTGGGTGAAGAGACATGCCCGGGAGTTGGAGTTGGTGGAGAAAAGGAGGGTTTTTGTCAATGGTGGGCGTACAAGCGGGGAGGGTAAGAAGAAAGACGATCACGGCATTGAGAGTGATCTGGATACAATCGGAGGACAGGGGCTAGATGTACACTTGCACCTTCCTGCTGGAGTGCAGAAAAAGGACGGGCCGAGTGCGGGTATAGCCATGATCTGTGCTTTGGTGTCATTATTGACAGGATCGTGCGTTCCTACGAATATAGCCATGACAGGCGGGGTACGCTTGTATCTGCACTCGCTTCCTCATTTAAATATAACTGGCTGGATTTGATAGATAGCGCTTCGCGGCAAAGTCACCCCTGTGGGAGGTATCAAAGAGAAAATACTGAGTGCTCACAGAGATTCGGTAAAGATGTCGAACACGATATTCCAAAAGAAATCAAGACCGAAATGAAATTTGCGTTTGTGAGGAATGTAGGAGAAGCGTTGGGAAGGAGGTGGTTGAGGGATGGAAGAAGATGAGTGGTGGAAGGAAACGAGGACCGTCTAGGAGAGGAAGAGGTGGTGATGATGTCAATGGTGATGATGATGAGTGGGATGGGAGTGAGGGTGGTGGTGATCAGGATGTGTTTGAGAGAAGGGGTGTCGTATGGGTTGGAAGCTGAGTGTTTGTGGAGTAGAATCTCTCGGCCTTGAGGCTGGCATGTGTTTCCTTGCTTTCTTTTTTGTGGTGAACTATGATAAAATTTGAAATGGTGTATTGTTGAATCGTTGTTTTTGTTTTTGTTTAGTCTGTGTTGATAAGAAGAAACCTTCTGAGATCGGTTGTTTCAGCCAATAATGAAATTGTGATAAGAAACTTTCGTGGAAAAACACATGACTTATTGTAAATTGTCACACAGAAGTGGTAGGTAAAGCCATCGTATAGTGGATCGCAACAGATGTTTTTTTTTTACACAAACGGTGCCTGAATACCTCGAGACCCTGAAGATCACATCATTTCCAATTTCTAGACTCCCTCACTCCTTTCTTGTTCTTTATACTTTGCACGAACACGATGCTGGCTTTTTTCTTGGGTAATAGACTGACGTGGTCGTTTTTGATGGTCGAGGAGATATTTTGTGATTTCGAAGGAATTTTCACAAGCATGCCGGTATCAGAGAACATATAGATTTTGTGAAATGAACAACTACAATTTTTGAAGTTATTGGAGGGCAAAGTCGGGGTTTCGTTGTCGGATTGTGGTCGTTGAGTTGGAATAAATGAAATATTTGGTTGTTGATGGCCGGAATCAGATTCTGTATTATCAAAAGAGGTGTCATCTCTACTCATATCGTCTTCATTTTTGTTGTCCTTGAAAAGAGAGAATGATACCGGTGTCGTGTCAAAGTTACATCGCTAACTCTATCATGAATCCGTTTTCTCAATTTCTGTTCCTCTGAACAGGAACATTTAGACATAGGTAATATCTAGAGGATACTATTGAGGCTCTCCCGTTGTTCCTCAAGACTCTTCCACCTGTCGGATGAGATAGAGTTGACTAAATTCTATCCTTCAACATGTTATCCGGATCCTGAACTTGATTCCAGGATTGGTTTTCAAGAGTGATCAATGCGGTCTACGTTCGTAAATGATGGCTTGGAGCGTGTAAAACTTCTAAGAGAAGCGATCCATTGTTTTCGGATTCATCGACAATAAACCAATATCAAAGCGAGATATCTAATGATTTGTCCCAATCATTTGGATCAACCAATGTTTGGACCTTTTGATGGTCACAAATGTTCCACGACAAGTCCAATTTGGTACAGCTCCCACACTTACGGCTTGTGTTTCTGGTATGTCTGTACAATGATAATCAAATTCCCACCCGCTGTATTCGGCGAGGTAGTAGCAGCTGCTTCGGATGGTTCCACGGCCTGTCCACCTGATAGCATCGTCCACACGCAACGTTGTTTCCTGCTCACCCTACCCCAAAGTCGAATTAATGGCAAACCCAGATGAGACTGCTACCATGTTGCGAAATATCCAAATTGTTGGTGAGTACTGATTTGTCTTGTCGGCTCAATCTATCAGTAGGCTGAGCTGCATCTAGAATTTATCGGGAAGCCCGATCGTAAATTGCCACAATCATTGATTGTCAAACACTCTGACAAGGCAGATGGTGCCAGCCATCTCCGAGATACTGAAGGAAAACTCAAGAAGAACACTGAGGGAGAGCAGCATTTCAAGTTGACAAGCAAATGGTGAGTTGAATATCTAATGTCTAGACAGTGCTAAACATTCGTGCGATGCAGTATTCTCGAGCAAGAAAGTGACCTGGATATTGAGATACACATAAAATATCCTCTACGACAGAAAATCCTCAGTCCTGGGCGCATTTTCAAGGATGATTCTCCATGTAAAGTCAGTGTCAAGTTTAACGACGTATGGGATCACCTGGTGTCCGAAACACAGGAAGGAACCAAATGTAGGTTGATCTTTGCCTCATTCGCTTCAAGTCTGCTTAGAATACTTCAGCAAATTTTAAGGTGGAATTCCTCAATGGAATTCCAGGATTACACCTCTGGATCGTTGCCAAGGTACGCTATCATGGTTGCTGTCAATATCACCTGCTCAAGTCCAAATATAGGCTTACGAATGTGACCTGAACGATCTTAATGCACGAATAAAGAGCGCAATCGAGGACCTGACCAAAATCCGGCCTGTTATGGATCGTCTCGGTTCCGCAGGTGATGTGGGTAGGATATTCATTGAGCTCGGGACGGCTATCGGTGGGGTAAATCATGGTTGACTAGCACACATGTGCATTATCTGACTTGAAGCAGCTGGATTCTATAGCAAAATCGGTGTTTTCTTGCATTGATGTCATATACAAAGTTGGCTCTCTTTTCTGCTTCCAACGTGAATGATACTGATAATTTGGGCAGCATTTCAAGGCTCAAGAGGAATCTTACAAAGAAATGAAAAACTTGGCAGAGGGCATCAGAATCCTAGCTTCCCAGCTGGACCG
>Ga0157364_1006183_pt1 | contig 12273 bp, 9 predicted proteins | sample AttsexASBM2_FD_111476 | JGI IMG/M metagenome (GOLD analysis project Ga0157364, IMG submission 111476) | Fungus gardens microbial communities from leaf cutter ant in Ribeirão Preto, State of São Paulo, Brazil - Atta sexdens ASBM2 | ecosystem: Host-associated > Fungi > Mycelium > Unclassified ...
GACAAGTAAGAATAATGCAACTTCTATACCTTCAATAATCTTAGCTGGTCTGTAATACGTCGATAATAAAATGGTTTTTATTAAATTTAGACACTGAATAATAAATCTTTCAAATGCTAACGCTTGGCCAGCTTCTGTAAAGCAATAAAAAACGGAGAATTCTAAAGAAGTGGGTATGAGTTCCACATAGCAAAACGGATGCATGTCTATGACTCCTATTAAAACTTTGGTCAAATGTATTATAAACTTTTCGCACACATCCACTTGCATTCCTCTAGAAGCTAAAGTTTTTCCTAAAAAAAAAAGAAATAAAACAATATAACACTTTTAAAATATCACATGAAATTCAATTTAAATATTCCAAAGATTATAAATAGCTGTTTAAAAAAAAAAAATACTAACGGCACTCAAGGCAGGTCCTTGCACGCTCGAAAACGACTTTCAGAAACAACATGGCATCTTGAGATTCGGATGGTTTGGAAAAACCATTTACGATCAGTTGCCTAAGTATTCTTAATAATAGAAGTGCTTTTTCTAAGGTTTCTTGTGTCTGATTGACGTCGGCCCCATTAGATGCCATAATCAGGAAGGATTCAGTATAAGTATTCCATAAGTTTAGGATAAAATTGAACATAGTCGCAGTCAATTCTCGGAAGAGCCTCTGTCCATCGGCCAAGCGTCGAGACGCCAAAGCTTTGACAACATGATGCAGTGTTAATACCGCCTGACGTTGTGCTAAAGAATTTTCTTGCCTTATAACTTCCAATAATGTTGGTACCAGTGTACCCCATTCTCTAGGACAATCAAACCTATAAAATAAAATGTAAAATAAAAAAATTAAATATTTTAATTTATCACATATATTGTGCGATTGAGTATTACAATTTATTATATTATATATATTACATATATTATATTCATTACCTTGCTATCTTGGCAATAAGGACTGCTAATTGTATAGCTAATGGACTCATAGGTTCGTCAAAATTTCTGAGGAGATGCTGTCGTAAAAATTCCTTCTCATTGTCTTCAATTGCACTAAAATAATGGCGTGCGTTATTAAATATATACTATTGTTACAGAAGTTATAATAATATGATTTGTATATGATATAACAGAATGCTTCCTGTTCTAAGAAAATGACTCTTACTTTGGTGCATTTTTCCTCCAGTACCTCTCAACTCCGATCTTCAAGTACACTACAGCCATCCATCTAACTTCAATAGCCAAGGAATGATTTGAAAGAACATTCTAAAAATAATTTTTACGTGATCAGTCTTAATTTTTAAATCGAAATATGTAATCATATCAGGTCTGTTCTTTATAGCTAAACCAATGTAGATTGATTGTATTTAAAATAAAATATTAAATATTTATCGTTTGCTTACAAAGATATTCAGAAATCAAAACTTTCCAGAAAATTAGTTTAAATGTTTTAAATCATTAAAATTTAAAAAATGTTGATTTTGAAATGCAATTTTAGTACAATAACTGATTATAGAAGAATAAAAATATATTCTTTCTTTCTTCATATTTACATTCTCTTTCTGTGAGTAAAAATATAATGATATAATATACATAAATAAAAATTATATATTTTGTATAACTTTTATATATATTGTTGTAGAAAATGAACAAATATATTTGATAAATTATTGAAAGAAAAGTTCTAGTACAGTTCAAAGAACAGGCTCAATTCTAAACCTATACATATGTTTATCTTAATATTTAATTGCTTTCCATTTAACTCAAATAATTCTCACTTATACATGATGATTCAGTTAAATGAATGTTTTTCTTCATTCTATCAAGTAAGACTCAACTAAGTTTCACCTATAATCTGTAAACTTGAGATCTTGTATTTTAACTCACACATTAAAATTACAGTTTTAAAACCTATATGTTGTGTGATAATTTTGTCACTAAAATAATGATTCCATTATCTGAGTATAAATAAACTCACATCACTTCAGACTCAGTATGTGAAAATAGAAAGCAACCTGTTCCATGTAACATTCCATAAATCCAGTACGTACATGGAAAATAGAAAAAATATTTATAGACTTATAAGCCTGTAAAAAAACTTTCTTCTGTCCAGCATAGGAGACTTACATATAACGCAATATAAAATCCTCGCTGAGTTTCCCATTGCTTAAGCGTTTCCTCTGCAGACTTCAGAACATTGGGGTCTTGACTGACCGCCTGTCGTAGGACTTCTATCACCGCGGCTTCCATATCTTCTTACTGTACACAATATTAGCGAATATTACAAGCTCCGTCACGATTCTCACCCTAACAATATTTATCCCCGTGCGATTATTATCTAACGTCGCGCAATTGCATCATGTGTCGTTTTCGGCTCGAGAAAAATCCAAAGACAGTTTACCCGATGCAAGTCGGTGAGAAATGCATCGAGAATAACGAGCATGTGGTCGCGGAACAATCGATTTACATCGAACGAAGCGAATGCGTCGTGCGAAATAATATCGCGATCACGCGAGTCTCATTACATCATTTCACGTATCGCTTGCAAACTGTCGTCGTCGTCATCATCGTCATCGTCGTCGTCGTCACGTCGTTCCGGTGAACGAGATGCCCTCTAACCTATACAAAATCGTAATGACGGAACGAGTCGAAGATACGGGACGAGAGAAACGCAGCGCGGGCAGTGGAAGCGAACATTTACCTGTCTCGCAACCGGTGTCGCAGCCGCTCATTCCGCGTGCTCCATTTGCCGCTCCGTTTTGCGCGCGAGAGAGAGTATTTATGTAGTAAATCGATACATAACGAAAATCCTCCGGCAAACTCGCACACACGCTCCGCGTTGTACGTGTCGACGACGGCACCTTCCGAAGCGCAAAACGTTTCCCTTTCCTTTTCCCTCCACTCCGCTGCCGACAACAGCCGACAAATCGACGGTCGGTCGCCGCGCCGCTTCTTCGCTTCTTCGTCTTGCGCGACTCGCTCTTCTCGTTTTACTTCTTTTTTTCTTTCCCACTCTCCTCCGCGCGATAATGACAGTTGTCGTGCGCGTGCGTATACGTTCTATTATGCGGAAAAATAAAAGGACGATCAAACTCTGATTAGCTTAATCGACAATTAATTAACTCGACGACCGATATCCGCGGTAGCTTATTAACACCTTTAGAGCTAATAGTATTCATAGTTCGTTCTTATTTCAAAATAATATCTTGAGATATATATATATATATAAAAATATAATATTATGATATTATATAATTATTTAAATATTATTATTATAGATACTCAAATATAAACATCGGCCTAAAATTATCGATTCATTTGATATAGAATGAAATTAAGGAAAATAAGTCATATGTTTATAAAATTTCAAATCAATCACGTCGGTGATAATTAATTAATGATAATTTAGTTATTCATGGAATTTCGTCGAAATGAAAAGCGCAAGCCGTTTTATTTTCTTTCCTTATAGAAATTCAACATTGGACAGAGTAATAATTATCACACAAAGAGTACGATCAACGCGATGTTGCAAACTTTGAAACGTTTTTTAATTAGTCAGTTTGTAAAATTCTCTTTTATAATTTGTAATTGATCCATCAAATGCTTCAAAACATTTGTAGCGAGACTTTGACCACAGCCTTTTGAATATTAAAAGCTGTTGTTCAGATATACTATATGTATATCAAAATTATATTTCCAGAACTGAATCGTTGGATTTCTGCAAGAACTATAAACGTTCTCCTGCATTCTATTTTATTACAATAGATCTATTTTTATCGCTGCATTAAACTGCACTTTCTATTGTGACTTTTGCCAAAATCAAACCTATATCTATTTCAAACCTATATCTATTTCACTTTAAGTGTAGTGTATATTAAATTCAACTATAAAAACAGACTGGTTATTATTAGAAACCATTCGATGTATGTTCGGATATAAAATATATATTATTATCAAGCGACGCCCGAGACGAAAATAGATAGAAATATATAAAATTAAGAACAGATAAGATTAGATAACACACGACGTAGTGACCTCACGTCAAAACAAATCTCACGTGCATTTCCGATGATCCGGAATTCGCATTTGTTTTCGAAATACTTCAGAGCATACCAGTTCGAATTATTGTCGCACTTCATCGGGCCGGATATTCGGTGCGCGACAGGCGCGTCACGCTTCGCGCAGGCGCAAGTAACACGTGTCCGTTGGCAGCACCATCGTTAAAGCGTTCTCGCCAATTCTCATCTTTTTCTATCCCTTTTGTCTATGACTTGTGGCAACGTTTGTATCGTGTCAGGATGAAGGTAAGAATCCACGAATATCACAGAAATCACGCGTCTCACACGCGAAATATAAATCTTTTTTGATGCATCGAAATACCGATGTCGCGACGATATTTGCATATTCGTCGAGGCTTTGTCTATCTTCATATATCACTGACCGTAAAGTGTCAGCACCAGGTGTTGTCAGGTGAAACATGCGGATTTTTCGCCGCATCAATTGTTGCATTAAAAGTGATTAAAAAGTGTCTTCTGCTGTTTTAACTCGCGGAATTGATATTGTGTGAAGAAATTGTTTCTTTTTTTTTTTATTTTTTGTGCTGTACTCTGTAGAGAAAAAATCCTAACCTAGTTTAATCAGTCTTAATTTAGAAGTCCGAGACCCATTCCATCAATGTATATTTGAACTCGATATTTATTCAGAGCACTCTTTCAGAGCGCTCCAATTTTGTTGAAATTATTCTCTCTCAGTTCAAGTTAGATTGCATTCCATTGCATGATTTGCATAAAATATGATTTTACCCTTGTTATTCACAAAGTGTTAAACAGGGATAAAATGGAACATGCTCATTATGCGTACAACACAACATAGCTTTACATTTCATCTTTTTCTAATTCTAAGAATTAGAAAAAGATGAATAAGTTAGACAAAAATGAAAATTAATTTACTGATGGAAATGAATATTATTGGGTTGTCCGGAAAGTTCGTGCCGCAAAAGATTTAAATTTAATAAAAATTAAAAATTAAATCTGCGTTTCAATTTTCCTTCAAAATCGGCATTAACTTTCCAGACAACTCAATAGATGTATTGTGTATAACTATTAATCTATGCATTTGGTTATTGCAGTTGAACGTGTCATATCCTGCAACAGGATGTCAGAAGCTGTTTGAAATTTCAGACGAGCACAAGCTCAGAATTTTCTATGAAAAGCGTATGGGTGCTGAGGTCGAGGCCGATGCACTGGGAGATGAATGGAAGGGCTATGTTGTCCGTATTTCTGGCGGTAATGACAAGCAAGGTTTCCCTATGAAACAGGGTGTCCTGACAAATGGTGGGTTCATGATACATTTATAATATGATACAATTAATATGTATAAAAAATTGTCTTTAAAGTTAGAAATGATTATTTGAAACGATTAAATTTCATTTATTTAATCTATTATCATTTTGCTATAATTCTCTTGAATCTGTAAAAGATATCGAGAACACTTGCGTTTTTTATATCTATACGTTCTTTATATCTATATTCTGAAATGATTATTATCACACAGCTTGAAAGTTACATAAATGAGAAAGTAGGGGTACTACTTTCCAATAAGAGACACAAATGATGAGTATAACAAATTGAATCATTATATTATTCTTTGTCAATGTTAACAAAGAAACAGAGATACATTGTAACATAGAGAATTGTATTACAATATAGACATTTTCTAGCAAGGACTTAAGATCCACTTAACGCTGGAAAGGCTTCTTTACTGATCAATGAGAAGAAAGAAGTTTACAAATTGATCAATCAAAGAATGCTTTAAAACATTTGCAACATGAAGTGGATTGCATCCACAGTATAATGCAGAATTCATCTTATTTAATGTTAGCAAACAATAAGGATGGTTCATTATGTTACATCATATCCTTGCTGGAAAACATTCTGTCTCTTGCTGAAAAGCACCATAGATGTTGACCAATGAAATTATAAATGTTTAGTAAATTTACTGATTTTTGTAATTTTCAATCAAACTTCTGACTTAAGTTAAGACCAAAGAAGTTTCTTTTAATATGATATATTATTTGCACAGGACGTGTACGTTTATTGCTTTCCAAAGGACATTCTTGCTACAGACCACGACGAGATGGTGAGCGCAAGCGCAAATCCGTTCGTGGTTGCATTGTAGACTCCAATTTGTCTGTACTAGCACTTGTCATCATCAGGAAAGGCAAACAGGTAAATGATCATTCACGATATATTTTTTCAAATATTGAAGACCCATGCTGTTTAGGGTGTATTCAAGATATTCAATTTTCTTGAAATACAATCGTACACATGGGAGATGAAATTCGTTTTTTGATTTGGGAAATTGCTATGTCATTTATACTTTTTCTCAGTGTACGAACGAAACATGCTTTTAGTCATTATTATTAATTTATTCTGAATTTTTTACACAAATATTTTATTATTACATATTATAATTCTTTGTCGCTCGGTGCAATTGATCTCGTGATCTGTAGATCCGGGTTCAATCCCACCTGCACTCACATATGCGATATTTTGCGTTTAAGAAGCTGAAGATAGCTAATGATTAGATCTTTGATCACCAGTGCCATTTAGATCCGGCATTAAACTGTAGGTCTTATATATCTGTAGGTGGATATATGAATCCTTCAGGCTGAGTACATTAGGTTAATAACTTAATTAGTCTCAGCGTAATAGACATGACAGATTTCCTACAATAAATAATATGATATTAATATTATATAATAATATGAATTGCAGGAAATCCCAGGCTTGACAGATATGAACGTACCGCGTCGTTTAGGACCGAAAAGGGCAAGCAAAATTCGCAAACTGTTTAATCTTTCGAAGAAGGATGATGTTCGGCAGTTTGTAGTAAAACGACCGGTCCAAAAAGAAGGAAAAAAGGAGCGATTTAAGGCACCAAAGATTCAGCGTTTGATCACTCCTATTGTTCTTCAAGTACATCATTTTATAAGAATTCAGATATAGATTAGAGATATAGATAGATATATATTTTAAAATTATACTAAAATTAAAATTAAATTAGATTATTTGTTCTCTACATTAAATAAAATATAAAAATATTTAAATTTAGATTCTTTTTTTATTCTAATATATTTTAAAATATTTATAAAATGTTTGCAGAGAAAAAGACACAGGCTGGCGTTAAAGAAGAAGCGCTGTTTGGCTCGCAAAGAGCAAGCAGCGGAATATGCTAAGTTGCTAGCACAACGTCAGAAAGAGGCGAAGAACAGACGTCAAGAAGAATTAAAACGAAGACGCAGCGCTTCTTTACGCGAATCCAAGTCTTCAACTCAAACGGCACCAGCCGCACAACAGTAAATCAGTTGAATCCTGAAATGTATTTACACATCAATAAAAAAAAATGTCAACTACCTATAGTCTTCTCTTTTATCATATCAATTTCCAATCATTATTTTCTACATAATGGTAGATTAAATATGAATAAAAAATAATAGAAACATGAACAATTTTTTCTAAGAAATATTAATTTGTAATATTAATTATTTAATTGTCAATAATTTATCAAAATATTAAACTATCAAATATATTTTATTAATGTATAATTCGTGAACTAATGATACAATCAGAAAAGAGATGATTGTAATGAAAAGATTAATCAAAAATGCACAACAAAATTGTTTCATGTAAGATTTGTTTTCGAGAAAATTGATTTAGAATATTTGTCAAGTATATGTGCAATTTACTATAAATTTATTTTTTTATTTTTGCACAAAACTATTAAAATTTTGTTTTCACTAAATACCAGACCTGTAATTTGTATATAACTTTTAATATAATTTTAAAATTTCCCAAGTGTACATCAGTTCAATTACAGAAAATAGGTCTCATGACTTGACATAATGACTCTCCCTGTAGATCGTTATTTTTATCTCCACTTATGTTTATTAATTACTGAGTAATCCAGAATATATGATAAAAACAAAGTGTTCAAGTACAATAAATGTTATTATCTTATAAATTATTAAAAATCTCTCTTATACTGTCAATGTATATAGTTTTGTTCCTTTGAAATAAATTTTTATAAACGCTTTTAAAATACTTTAATTTATCAATTAAATCCGTCCACGGCGAATATTATTTATATTTAAAGTTGATCTTTTTAGGAAACAGGCTTATACGAAAAAATTTTATTCTATGTTTCTGACTTATTTTTTTATGTAGAAATTAGCATCATTATCCTCTCAGTAGTATCAGTTTATCAACAGCAGCGCCCTTTAATAATAGCTTCTTTACAATATAAGTGGAAAAACGATAATTTTTTCCATATCCAATAAATGTTTTTTTTAATGCGAAACAGTTTTATCCTACTTTTATCTTGCTCTGTGCCAATTGGTTGAACTCGATAAAGGACGATATATATATAGCGCACGTGTCACGTGTGATCCAAACAATGTCCAACGTCCGCGAAACTTAATATAATAAAACAAACGACAGTCTGCTTTTGATCGCCTTAAAACTAGGCGTCTCTGAAGTCTGAATCCGTTTATGTCAAATTACGGGATCACAGTGCATAATGTAATCATGAGTTGATTTTCGTCGTTTCTAGAGCAGATTTATAACATTTTCTGTATGCTTCCTCAGGATACAGCAAATCCTGACATAAGTATCAACGTGCGATCGTGAATTCTTCTGTTTTAGAATCAAAACCAATATACGTATAACCAGTGAATTTATAAACACGTATGTAAACTCTTGTTTTCTTCTCTTTTTTTCTTTCTTTTTAAAATAATCTGTTATCATTTATCAATATCTTAATCCGTCGATATATTTATTTAAGAAAAATTTCAGAAAATTCTACCTTCAATGTCAATACATAATATTCTTTATAATATATATGATATCTGTAAAAATTTTATTCCTATAAAATTAATATAGAATATTACAGTATTAATAAAATTAATTTTATACATATATATATATATATATATATAAGTAAATCATATGCATGTAACTCTTCATTAAAAATATTTAAAGACATTTTTTATTATAAATTCTGATAAATAAATGGAAATCTGTAAAAAATAAGTAAAATACTGTCTAACTTAATTCTATAATAGTAATAGCTTATTGTCAAAGTTTTCATAACTATGTTAGAATTTTTTCAGATTTTTCTACAATTTGAAACAATATAAAAGTCTACACTGAAATTCGAAGATCCAGGTTATGAACATTGAAAATGTCCACAAAATGTTTTGACATTGTCTTTTAATAAGATAGAACACAGAGATCTATTTTACTAAACGAATTAAATCATAACGACATCATAGAACATTATAATGTTATTTATCTTGAAAATGAATTTAAGTGACAAATGAGGTCATAATGACGTTTTTATATTATTATGACTTTTCTGTGTTTTACTAGGCAAATATAAGATGTGTATAATTACATCTAATTATCATCAGTTTTCACAAATATTTTTCAATAATTTAAGATATAGATAAATATTACTAATGCATAACATGACATTTAAATTATACTATTATATTCTCTTTTTACAGTTATGAAATATATGTAAAGTTAGTATGTACTTTTAGACTTTTTGAAAAGAAGAGAAAGAAGAAAACAAAAATTTGCATCAAAACTGAAGCAATAATATCTAAAAATTCATTTCAATCTAAATATATACAAAAAGAATAAAAAAGTATGGTATTAGAAAGAATCTGAGATTATGACAATCTTTTTGTTCTACATTTAATTTCTTCTTCCAGATAGAAAAATGTCGAAACTCAAGATAGCCACAAGCAAAATGCATACTTGGCCGCACTTTGCCAGCCACACACAATCGTCCTTGATGAAGACACGAACGCCAATGAAACTGAAGAAATTGTCGGTAAAGAATAAAAATGAATTAAAGTCGCAAAAAAGCATCGTTCCTAAATCGAAAGGAATCTACAAAAAACGAAGCATTACAAAGCAGAGCAAAAGCATGCAGATGCTAGTAATGATCCTCAAACAAAAGGATCGTCATTCGAACTTTTTTCTCCCTGGTGGCGAGCTTACAGAGACAACCTGTCAGTTGGAGAATTCGTTAATTTCGCTTCAGGACAATTTGATTAAAGATGTATCTCACAATTTCAAAAATTGCATTGCCAGTCCAGCTAAATTAGCGACTCTTCGTAACAAACGGACAAAAGTCATGAATGAGTTTGGATTTTTTGCTGAAAATTTACATAATTCTTCTCAAGATGGAACGAATTATGCAGGAAGAGATAATTTGGACGACACTCATGGCGCTTCTGAAGCTCGTACAGTCATAGATGTTGCATGTAAGCTTCAGTTACATTTGAGCGACGAAGAGGAGTTCACAAACTCGTGTAGTAAAGTTGAAGACCTCCATCGCAGAACCGAATGTGAGAAAAAACCTGACGACTTTTCGAACAAAGATTGCACCGAAATACAAGTACATCCGCAAGGTATAAACATTCGCAAACGCATGCAAAAAACTTGGATGTTAAAAAAAGCTAGGACCCAAAATGAGCACGTTAACGTCGATCGCTGTACTAACTTACAAAAGTCCGAAACCATGCAAAAAATTGATACAGTTGTGAATAACGATGCGATTATCCGGAAGAGGGATGCTCCTAAAAAAAATCTCATTTTTAATCAGCGAGCCTGGAGACCAGCTGGCGTCCCAAACAATTCTACGAAAAGCACAATGTCTTTGCAACCGATGTCGCAGAAGTCATCTCAATCAGCCGAAAAACCTATTATCTCGACGAAGAGCAAACATTTGTCAACTGAATGCATCGAGTAATATATCTTTTTTAGTATTTTCTGTTTACATATAGAACATTTCGCTAAGATGAGGTGATACTACTGAACAAAATAAAATTTGAATTCAATTTTCAAAGTTCAAGTTTTTTTTTTTCTTGTTTGATATCCTTTAGTGTTCTCCATATAATGAGAGGATTATCAAACTTGAATCTCTGGTGGAAAAAAATAGAAGTGTTTATTCAGAATTACACTGTATTCGAAATTGTATCACCTTACACTATATAAAATTTATCATCCTGTATATATATATATTTACTTTTGAAGCCAACAAACTTTTCTAGGGATTTTTTTATAATTATACACAGATATACGCACGCGCGCGCGCACACACACACACACACACACACACACACACACACACACACACACATCATAAACATCTTACAATAATAATATTATATAAAAAAAAAAATACCTAAAAAATACATAAAAATTTAAGAAAAAACTATAAAATATTATTATTAAAAAGAAGTGATTCTGGATATTTTTATATTTATTTCTAAATTTTTATATTTTTAATCTTTCCATTCTATGTAATATTATTATTAGATACTTTTAAAATGCTTCATTTGAATTAAAATAATTGTAATATTAGTAATGTTAAGAAATTTATAAATGTGTATAACATATAAAATTAAAGGGATCAAATATAATAATATTGCGAACAATTTTATATTCTATGCCTTCTGTATTTATAATTTTAGATCCTTCAATAATGAATCTACGAGCACATCGAAAAATCAATCTAAAATGTTAATGAAAGAAAATAGAGACCCTCACGCGAATCACGTGACAAAAATGTTCGATCATCTCGCGTAAGAGACATTTATCTTTCACATATATAATATCAGATATTGAGATAATAATATTTGTATATATAATTTTACAGAGAAATGAAACAGCAGCAAAGACTGCAAAACGGAGGAATGTTGCCAAAGAAGAAACGATCGAGGACCAAAATCCCCTCAAAAGTTTTAGATAGATGCGATGACACAAAGCCGACCTTGACAAAATCAAAATCGCGCCATTGTCAAACGCGAACGATCATACCGGACGAATCCTCGAATAACTTCAAACAGCGTACCAAATCCACCCTGACTTACAGCAAATCGAGAACTTCAAAAGTAATCCACACATTGAGAAAGATTATTGATAGCGTAAGAGAAAACAACAATGCAGAAGAAAATGTTAAGAAAAATGACATCGATCACGAGAAAAACGACAATAACAAGATCCAAATGTCGCCAAATAGCGACACTTTGCAAAATGATGAACTACATTCTGCACAAGATATAAACTTAGATGAAGCAAATAGATCTTCTCAGAGATCAATAAGCACGCAAGTGAAATTAGATTCTCCTTCGTATCACGAAATTGACGCTGAAAAGGATCAAGATCTGATGGAAATTCTAAATTTAACTCGAATTGTTGCAACGCAAACATTGCC
>Ga0157364_1006184_pt1 | contig 12273 bp, 6 predicted proteins | sample AttsexASBM2_FD_111476 | JGI IMG/M metagenome (GOLD analysis project Ga0157364, IMG submission 111476) | Fungus gardens microbial communities from leaf cutter ant in Ribeirão Preto, State of São Paulo, Brazil - Atta sexdens ASBM2 | ecosystem: Host-associated > Fungi > Mycelium > Unclassified ...
AAGAAAACTAATCGATTGTGATTGATTAATTTCTTACGACATAAGACTTGCGACTCTTGTTGTAAGTTCTACAGCAACGGCAAGTATTTCGAATCATTTTCACGGCCAAAAAGGAAGCAAAGATGTCCTTGACACACTGCCAATTAGCACATCGTTTCGTGCATGCTGTTATAAGTATAACAAACAAAACTGATCTTTTCCAAGCCCAATATGTCCTCGACCCTGATCTGTCCAAACCGAGGTACTCGAAATGTATGTGTATACCGAGACAGATTTGTATTCAATTTGACTCGTTCGACGGCTCTATTCGAGATTTGCGAAACCCGACCCTGGTGCGAACGCGTTAACCCACTTCACTCCGGTGCCGCTAAATCCGTCTACATTTGCCAGCACGATGAGCTTTCTCGCGATGTCGTTTGGCAATGGACAAAACAAGTGGCTTTAATGCTTATATTTTCAGGCATGATAAAAGGAGAGGATGTAACAAGAAAAAAAGCTATGAAGAATCGCGATTTAAAGAGATGTAATTATTACCGTAATTTGCAGATTTGCAAAATTCCATGATTTACACATTCGAATAGTCAAGAGACAACGAATAGTCTTAAATTTTATTTTATGAATGTATTAAGATCCTTCTGTGATGTTATGTAATATCAATAATATTAATTTTTCCATAAATTCTGGAGATGAAATAAACATTCACATATAATATTTCAGGAATTTTTGGAATAAAATATATCATCTAAAAAAATTCATACATTCATAAATTTAAATCGGAGATATTTTTAGTTACCTTAAAATTATTAAAATTAATATTAAATTTTCTTTTTATTGTAATATATATCAATAAAATTATTTTTCTTATATGAATTCTAAAAAAAATTTCTTATTCTTTAAACGCTTTTCCGAAGTAGAATTACTTCAGACATGAAAGATTTAATTTCGCTTAAAAATTAAGTAAACGCGTTATGTCAATGCCGGGAGGTAACCATATTTTAAAAGTACAACGCCGTGTATCATTTGCCGTCGGTATCATTCATTACGTACATATTTATCCGTGAAGATATGTACAGGACGCCTCAAATGAAAATATTATTCTGGATTTCAATAAATATGAATGAAAATATATTTCAAATGGAAATCCGCTTGAAATATTGGAACTCTACATTAGCACTGTATTCTCTCGCCTTTCTCTTTTTACACTATTTGCTATTTTTAACACTTATTAATTTGATTATTATTTCTTATTAGTGTAACACATTATTATACTTAGATATTTCTTTAATGTTTGTTAATTATTGCAATATTAATGTATTAATACTTATTATTACGATATATTAATTATATTATTATTATTATTATGATATATTAACATTTAACATCATCGGGAATTTAATTTTTCTCTCGATTATACTGTTATATCGTTATTATATTCCTTATTTGCGAAGAGTATCTGGCACCGCTCGACAACATCCGGCAGTATATGTATAATTTTTTGATGCCAAACAATCCGATGGCCTCTTAACCTTCAGATGTACGATGCAATTATCACCTCGTTTGAAAGTTTTATACACAACGCAATTACATATTGCTCTCGAGTATAACACGATAAATATAAATCAGAATATAATTTCTCGGTAACCCGATATCGCTGTAGTTGCATATGCGCGATAAGAAAAGTTTCAGGAATAATTTTAATCCTTGAAGTGCATCAGAGGGTTGAACTCTCGTTCGCGAGCGAAACTTTCTTTATCTGTACGTTTCTCAACATTGAGACAGTTTAGCAATGAATTGTATCTCCGGTGCGGAGGAAGTGCGCGACTTCTGAGATATCCTGTAGACATTATTCGAGGCGTGGTTGCGAGAAGTAGTGGCGCAGGATCGTGTACACCGTGCGTCCGTGCCGCACCGCGGTCACGCCGTATGGCGTACCACGCCTTGGTGATCACCGAGAGCGAAAAAGAGAGAGTGAGTGAGAGAGAGAGGGAGAAAGAGAGAAAGAAAATGAAAAAAAAAAAGCTTTAAGACGTCTAGACGCGTGGGACGGACCGGGGTAATCTCGACTTCTCGACAACCTCGAGCGGTTGGTGCTCGTTGCCTGCTTGCTCGCACTTTGCATGCGTTCTTGTATATGTAATACATATCTACGTACGCGACACATACATTCCGTGTCGTGGGGAAAAAGACAACTGTTTTAATTGCTGAGCATTGTTAACCCTGGAAATCTCAGCCGGTGGTCGCCGAGACCTCTCCGATGCGTTTCAATTCCATCATCGAGACCAAAAGCGCTTTTAATCATATTTGAACCAGTCTATATTTCTTAATCATATTCGAACTAGTCTATGCCAACGAAAGGAAAAAGAATATTAAGTTTTTTGACAACGTCTTCTTAGTAATTATATCTTATCGGTTATATTACATAAATTAAAAAGAAAATTATCTCTAACGTCAAATTAAACTAGTGATTAGTTTTTGAAACTGGGTTAAAACTCGATGCAACGACATGTTATGCATTTTAAATATAGATTGATTGGATTTACCATGGCTTGGAATATATCATTAATCCACTATTTTCTATTTTCATAATTGCAGAAATTTTCATGCAGATTCTTAAAAATATTGCATTTTTTATTGATCGTATCTCATTGCGTTCAGAAGATGATATAGAAATTGAGCTTAAATCCTGTTTGCTATATATAATATACTGAAAAAAGTCTGGTAATAATGAAGCCTAGATGATACTTAGTAAATACAATGTTATAGTAAATACAATGTAACGTAAATGTAACATGCCAGCTCAAAAGGATAACTCCATAAAATAACTGTAATACAGTGTGTTATATTACAGTTGTTGAGTTATTAGAAATTTGGAAAAATAGTTTCAATTACATATACTTATTATATTAAATATATTAAATATATAATATTATAATATTAAATTAAAATTAAAATAATTAAAACTAAATATTATATTATAGTTTCTAAATATTATATTATATTTCTATCTATTACCAAATGATTGGTTACTTTTATTACGTTTAGTATTTTTATTAAGTATTACAACATACGTAATATACGTAAAGAATAATTCTGTTAAGGTATTTGAAAATTTTATTAGATATAGATCTGAAAATAATTTTGGATATTTTTAGATCTGAAAATAACTATCAAAACAATTATATTAAAAATTAAAAAATGATTAGCAATATTGCAAACAGTTTTATCATTCTAGCAATCAATTTGCTGCGTCATAGATTAATTATTTTGATTTAACAAAATTATTTTCAAATCTATTTAGCCAAATTTTTAAATACTTCAAAATTATACTTTCCGTGTATGTATATTATAAACAAAATACATTTAATAACTATTACCTGACTTTTTCCGCAGTATGTTCTATGACAATTATTATTTTGTTGCAATTATACTTAACGCACATTTTCGATTCTTATTTTCATGTTATATATTATTAATATTAGTCGAAGTTGCGCGTTGTCTTATCATATATCATTACTGTTACAGGTTTTAGCATCCGCGTCATCGTACGACCGGTTCATGAAAATCATTCAACGTCTGCCTCCAGCTACAAACATCAGTGACCACGCTCACCAATGCGGACATCATTGTCGCACGTTTTTTTCTCAAACGTTCTCTTCTTCCTCCTCCGTTTCTTCATTCCTGGGGATTTCGGTCTGTGAACAGGAATCCTTGAGCTTCCACCCTCGACCCAAATCTCGCTGGTCTCGTCATATCGGCCAATGTTATAGTTCTGTAAGCTTTCTCCATTTCTTCCTTCTTCTTCTTTTTCTTCTTCTCTTCTCTTTTTCTATCTTTCATTTCTTCCTCTCGGCACTGTCAATACTATCTTCTCTGCGGAACACAAGTCATCGCCCGAGTGTGTCAATTATTTTTTATAACGGGAGACAGGAAACGTGTGTGGGTCTCGTGAGGTAACTAGCATTGCGAGATTACTGCGCAAAAAATTGTATCGCAATGTGCCTTAGAGTGCCTTAAGGAATTATAGAGGTTTGTCTCATATGCTCAGCGTCGTCTAAGCAATGTAAGCTCATAAAACGATCCTTGCAAGTCTTTCCACGTTCTTTAAGCCTATTATTGCGTTATTTGAGCAATCGTATTATCGTTATCGAGTCGTTGAAAAGTTTTATTATTAACAACTGCGAGAAACATAAGGCAGATACCGTTCGTAGTCGATGTGAATAGTAGTAGGAAACGACGAAATGATAACTGTTAACGGCAGGTTTATTTTGTGACCGATGCTATATGCCGTGTCTTTTATAGTTCCTCTTTCGACACGTACCATTTTATTCGATTAGAGAGCAATAAATCATAGCTTCGCACGGTGGATACGAAATTTCGACGGTCGTTACACCGTACTGTTAGAATATCCGAATTGAGAAAATAAACGATATCAGATATACCTTGTGAAATGAACTACTATTAAAGCGCAACTATATCTATATGTATTTTAACTATCTTTGGCTTTCACTTTTCACAAAGAATTTTTTAACGAAGATTATTGTTTTATATACATGTATATACAGAGTGAGCGTATACGTGATACATGTATGTACACACGCGTTTTGCGGACCATCTGCTTGCTTGAATCAACGCGTTTAAGCAAGTAGAATTTCAAAATAAATAGAACAAGCGAATGAACTGTGATAATACTGAGCCTATCGACATCTCGATTACATCGTATATGAATGAAACGTACGCAATCGACTACTATTAATTCGTGAATATATGTAAAAAGAAATTCTATAATGAATGTGTACATGAGTTGAATTATCATACTTGATATTTTCTTCCGAAGTAACTTTGTAAAAAACTTGTATAATGTTTCGATTGTGAAACGTCAGTTTTATTCAGGTATTCATGAGTTAGTAGTCAGTGCGATCGCAAAGGCTCGCGTCGAAATAGCAACGGCGGAGTGGAGCATGAATGCTTGTGAACTCATGATCATCTTTCGATACTTTTTGGCAGCAAACATTTCTTGCCGATCAATTCTTATCTCTTATCTGGCGGGCTTCTATATATGAAACATCCTGTAAAGTTTCTTTGAAGTCATTTCTGACTCTAGCTCTTCCAGCATGTTCAAAACGCTGCCACTTCAATGTCTGTACCTGTACTTCTTCAAGCCTCTCGTTTGAAATTAAATGCATGTCTCTTTAGCTAGTGTGTGGGGTTTAGCACGGAAATACAATGCCACCCGCATTGTTAAACGAAAGCAATATTCGAATGCTCAGAGACCTGAGTTTTGCTTTCAGGAAACGAGAGAGCAACCGGAGGCGGCACTGCTTTCGCGATGAATGAGAGAGTGCTTTAAGTTGCAGAATTGTTGGAAAGAAACGTCGGCATGACTACGAGAAATACCAGATTCCACCTGGTGATTTGCAGACGCCATTCTACGCGTCCTGCATCAGGCTTTCATAGCAGCACTGTAAACGGAACTGCTTTCTCTGCTCGTAGGGATTCTTTGCAGTTCTATTCTTCAAAGTAGATAACGATTGATATTCCACTTTCGTTACGCTTTCTCAGCGAGATAGATTTTAACATCAAATTTTTCAATAAACAAATCAAATAGAAATTTATTATTTCTATTTTCTACTATTTCTTTTGTTATTCCTTTCCTTTTCTTTCTATTTCATCTTTCTTTTTTTTTCTTCAATTCTTCTCTCGTTCTTTTATCTTCTTTGTTTTTATCTTCTTTCAATGCGAATTAAAAGAAGCTACGAACAAATGTATTGGAAAAACGTAGATTGATAATTTTATTGCGAAGAAGCCAGTTTGTGCACCGGTTCTGCTGCTCCAGTTCAAGTGTCTGTTCGTCGAATATCAGTCGTTAGTCAATATAACGAGACCTCACGCTAGCGTGTGTATGTACATATATGCGTTATTTCCTTTCGAGAGCCGTAAGACTGATAACTTAAATCACGTACATAATGTAAATAATATACGTACTCATTAAGGATTTTAATTGCATCTCGATGGAAATTTTAAGCATCTCTTATCTTACTGGACGATTACCGAGATATTTCTTCTAATAAGTAGATCACGTCTCTGTAGATTTTTTTATCATGTTATAAGTCCTCGTTTCTGTATTTTTATTAGCCACTTGTAATATTTAATAATTTTATGTGTGTATCTTCCAATATATACTAGACATACTATAACATCTATTAAAGTTAATGTTACGGCGTTGTTTTACCGAATCTTTTATCCGAATTGTGTGGGTTAAATATTATTCTATTTTTACAGAGCGTAGTCATTATATATTGTATACATTTTATCATTGTTGGTTGTTATTAATTAGGATGTACTACCTGAGTAAAAGTACACAAATTACATATGTTCATTACACTGGATCGTACGTATATACATACATTTGGGTACCACATTGTAAATATATCAATAAATATTATCTCTTTTGCAATAAAAATTATAGTAATGATTATAATATGATGATATTATCTCTTATTATTTATTCTAATTATTCCTCAATTCTCATTATCTCGATAATTTCATATAATTATTCTTTACTATTTATTGAAATCGTTAGAATTAAATTTGAGAATCACATTTATTGAAATCGTTGGAATTAAATTTGAGAATCGCATTGATATGCTTTCGTATATGATTTTTATGGCCAAACAATATTCTCAATCCAATCAAGATAACAACTAACTTTAGTATATATCGCGGGCGATGATTTAAAGGCACAAAACTTGCCGAAGCTTGTCACACCAACGATGCTGTACATGCAGTAAGGTTCCGCAAGAATTCTTTGCAACGGACCGCCACTATCACCCTACAAATATACCAAATTAGACTCTATTCCAATCTTTTCACAATTCTTTAAAATACATTAGGATCTTTAAAATATATGATTATATTTAATAGTAAGAATATTACTGATATTTTTTAAAAATAAAATTTATCAAATTTAAATATATTAATTTAAATATATTATGTGTAGTTATTCTTTATAATACATAATGTATATATTTACTGATATATCTTTAAAATTACACATATATAAATTTCTTTAGTCTTTAAATTAAAATTGAGGACTTCGAAAGTCGAAATAAATTCAAAAATATGTAAAGAGTATGATGTATAACAAAATCCTTAATCTGAAGAATATGAAATGTTTTATTTTCAAAAATTTATTTTAAAAAATAAAAGATTTAAAAATAATTTTAAACAATTTTTCACCTGACAAGTGTCTTTGCCGCCTTCCATTATACCAGCGCAAAATAAGCTCGATATTAAACCATCAGGTAGCCGCCGAGTACCAAGATCCTCAGCATAAGTCTTTTTACATTCATTTTCGGAAATATAGTTCAATTGGACTTTCATCAATTCGTTGCTGCCAATACTGGATTCTGAACAATATCTCACATCATATCTCTCAATATGCAAAAAAAGAATATAAATGATATAAAATTACTCTTATTAAACTTTTACTATTATTAATTTTTTACTATTATTAAATTTAACATAAACATGAAAATTAAAATAATAATAAAAATAATAATAATAAAAATAATAATAATAAAAATAGTTTCATGATTCTAAGAATAAATCAAATATAAATAGAATGCCAATGAAGCTCTGTGATTGTTGATGCATAAATAATATATTTATAAGGCGATAAGATAAATGTTTCTGGATTTCAATTCTCCTCAATGCGGAAGTCAAGTACAAACTAGTTTGATTCCGAGTTGAAACATTTCCTATTAACTTTATTGATAAGTATATTTCAATTGTTTGCGAATCTTATCGCCTTATATATTATTTACGCATCAATAACCGCGAAGTTTCACATTTTACTTACTATATTTGTAACAAAAAAAATTTAAGTCTAATCTGTAATAAGTTCTTTGTTTCCTGTTTCTTGCCTATTACCGCTTTTTATCTTTGCTCTTTTTATCTCTTTGTCTGTTTTTTCTGTTTTTTCTCTATGTCGACTGAGATAAAAATGATGAACTTCAAACAAGACAATAAAAAATATGATTATCGATAAAACAGTCGCAAAAAAGTACAAAGTAAAACGCTAGAAACAGGAAGCAAAAAGCATATTGTAGATTAGATTTTAAAAGATATTGACCATAGGATGTTTTCCCAAATCCAGAGGCGATAGCACTTTTTCCTGGTAGCTGGGATTCTATTTCGAGGCACGCAGGTCTCACTTGAGGATTCAACTTCAATGGTTGTTCAAGCTTGAGTAATGCTATATCGTGGTAACTGACCGAAAATTTGTAATCTGGATACTTAATTCTTTCCACGACGTTCCTCTCCTGCATAGCATCGCCGGGAGTTAACAGATTAATTAAGCCGACTCGCACTTTGCTTGCAGGACCCCTAAGAAACACGTAGATGTAATTTAGTAACAGAATACAGTTTTTTCATCCATTTCTGCGTAACGTTCATGTTTCCGAGCAGCACATATTGAATATTTAAAAATTGTGCTTGTATTCTCAAAGAGCAATTGTGATTGTAAAGTTTTAAGCACGTCTCTGCAAAGAGATATTATATTGTTTGTTGTTGTGAATATTTGTATTACTTTAAAATTGAAACTGAACGAATAGTCCTGTCCTAATATAAGTTTCTATTTCATATCCAAAATTGATGATAATATAATAATGATGTAAGTGCAAAGAAATAATTGTAACAAAATTATTACTTGTCCGGGGATTCCATACAGTGCGCCGCTGTCAGAATAAAATTTTCGGAGATGATGCTTCCTCCGCATTGCCAGGATACATCTTTGCCATAACCGATCACTGCCTATGATATGGAAAATACTGTTCTGTTAATTATTTTGATGATTAAAATGTTACATGGAAATCTATATTGTGTTATTACAAGGGATTTTCCAAATGACACGTTTTTAGGATCGCATATAAAAGCAAAAATTATTGCTATGCAACGTGTGACAATAAAATAGCAAAAATTATTAGACAAATTAGTTAGCTAGTTTATTTAACAAAAATATAATAAAATTTAATATTTGCAATTATTATTTTCTATTTTTAAAAATTGTAGGGACATATACAAAAATATATTTTACGCATGTATTAAAAAAATTTTTTTTATTATAAATTTTATATTTTTAAATTTTATGTTTTTCTGCATATTTATGAATACTTTAATTTTATATGAGCATAAATTTTATATTACATTGTTACGTAATATTATATTAGTGATAATTATTAATCATCATCATTTTCTATTAAATAATTAAAATTTAGAAAACAATTTTCATTGTCTACAAAAAAAATGTTAATGCTTATATGTTTGTCACAACATTCGACAACATTATATTCTTCATTATTTTGCAGATTGCGGCGATAAATACGTATTTGCTCTCACCATATGCGGAAATTCCGCATGTTTCGCTTGGATTCCGCCGATGATTAGAGGTGTCTCAACAACGGAGCAGCGGGAGACTTTATTCGAGTTGGCATTGATACGTAAAGTCGGCGAGTTCTCGATTTCGTAAACTAGATCGGCGTATTCTTTACATTCTACGAAGAGGCGAGGATTATGCAAATTGGAAATTATGCAGATCATAGCGGAACATGCGTGGAAAATGATGCAAATGATTTATGATGCAATTACGATGTGAGGGAATTATGGGAATATATAGAAATTACTTTTATTATTCATTTATACGCATAATTCTTTTGCTGCAAAATGCGTAGTTCATTAATTTATTATTGCACGTCATGATGACTTAATGCATCTCCTGCGAAATGTGCATCTTTTTGTATGTTAATCTAAACAAATTATACACGCTTCTTGTAATCAAAGCACATATTCGCATAATGAAGAATAGTTCTAAAAAGCTTGATCGATTTAACAAACATTACATATTTTCACAGAAGTAAAGTTGTGATAATAACTATCTGCAATTACAAACTGTTTTGAAATGTTTTTTGTGATTGGCCAATTAGTTAAATTTTATTTTCTTTCAAGTCAAGCAAATGCTTGGTCAATCAAACGCTTTGAAACATTTACAGTATCAAGTAAACTGCAGCCTAATTAGAATTGATTTTCCAGTAACAAAGATTTTATGGAAGATTTTATAAAATTCGATTTTGATTCCTAATGAAAAATTTTAGATAAAATTAAAGACTTCAAGATTATTAAAGTATGGAGATTAATACGAAAACAAATAATTATAAGACTCTAAATTAAACATTGTTCTTATTTTTTAATCACTTTTAGGAGTTTAATTTAAACAAATATTTAATTAATTTTGTAATTAATTGCTAAAATATTTAGGATTAAAAATTTCAATCTATAAAAAATTAATTTTAAATTTAGCAAGAAAATAAGATACATTGAAATCATGATATGTGTCCGTGATGTGTGATTCGAAATAAACAATTCTTCGAATCCGATCGCGAATATAACGAAGTAGATAAGCTATCACTAACTTTCTTCACTTTTTCGCGCCGCGGAATTCCTAAATAAAATTGTGACGAACAACACCGCAAGCTCTGTGTGCATGTTGTAAATACACGACGTATCGACACTACCTTCGAACAAAGGCAAATTCTCGCCTTAAAAACAATATAATGCGTAACGAAATGCATGCGGATTGCTCGATGAGGTCATTTATTAACGATTGATCCATGAAGTAATCATGAAGTAATCAAAGTATCATTAAAGATATTAGCGGAACTACAAGCAATGACGTATCCGCTGAATTCTTCTTGGTGCATTTCATAAAATGTTTGCGTCTGCTGCCAGTAAGTAGGTATTGTACCATAATAATCAGTTATTTCATAGAAAAACTGCGTTGTGTTCTGATTTAACCGCATATCAGTACTCACACTCACGACAAAAAAATAATCTTCTTTTTATATACAAATACACACACAACACAAACATCAATTAAACAAAACATTAACTTAAATTTCAGATTTAACAAAAGATGTATTAAATACTTGAATATATGCATTTCAAAACAATTTTATTATAATTACTAAAATAGATTATTATTTGTAGTAATTTTTAATATTGTACAATTGATAAATAAATCTTCAATTAACTTTTAGCCTGAGACATAATTTGCAAGAATTTTGCTAAGAATGCTATACTTTCTAAAAAAGCGTTTACACTCACTACAAATTCTATTTAATTATAACTCTATTAAAAAACCATTATATTATTATTACTCAAACACACACTACATTCTTCTGTATTATTACACATCCTAGAATGCATGAGACATGCATGAATAAATTTTATACATTTAACATTTCATTCATAAAGATATTTCTCTTTCATACAGATGCATATTTTCTGCGAAACCATTAATTTATCTTATAGAATAATTAATATATTATTAAATATATTATTAAACTTATGTTAATTGTATATTACCGTATCAACTTCTTGTAGATAACATTTAAAAAATACTACATCCCTGTATACGTATTTCGTTCTTAATGAAACTGATCTTATCAAACCCATCGGACCTTTGGCAGCGTCGTAACATCGATCATGAATCGAATCGGATTTGTTCCATGTATTAAGTTCGATGTTTGAAGTGTCGAAAAATATCTAATCATTATTAGATTTCTAATAGCTTAGTAAGATGTAATCCATAAACGAAATAGTGATACCATAAAAAAAATTAATTATATTAATCGTAATAAGATCTAAGAAAGTTCTGTAAAGAAATCACAAAAATTTCCAAAAAATCTGCAATTTACTCTTATAAATAAATTGTTTTGCGCGTGCGCACGCTTGTCATCTGTAAAGTAAATCAGATTGTTATCCTTTGCATCAAGACTTCGTTAAGAAAGTTACATACATTTCCATTTACTTCAAGTAAGTAAACATATTTCCTATTGAATGAATACGGTAAAAAAATTGTCATAATATAGTAAAAATGCAGAATAATAAGAGATAGATATGACTAACATAGATACAATTCTAGGATTCTTTGCATTTATTCTAACGAAATTTTCGGTTTTCTCTGTGTTGCATAAAAAAACAATATAATATATCAATACATATAATATGATACACTTGTATAAAATATCGTACTGAGAAAAAAAATAATTGTTTATTTGGCAAAATTAATTTAATTTGTTTTTATTTTTTTCGACAAAAAACATATTTATATTTTATTTAAATACATCTTCTAACAAAAAAGACGAAAATAAACTAAATTAAATTAGTTTATATCTTTACATTTTTTGTTAGAAAATACATATATATTTAAATTAAATA
>Ga0157364_1006185_pt1 | contig 12271 bp, 11 predicted proteins | sample AttsexASBM2_FD_111476 | JGI IMG/M metagenome (GOLD analysis project Ga0157364, IMG submission 111476) | Fungus gardens microbial communities from leaf cutter ant in Ribeirão Preto, State of São Paulo, Brazil - Atta sexdens ASBM2 | ecosystem: Host-associated > Fungi > Mycelium > Unclassified ...
GAGTTTGAAGGAGATAATTAGGCAATGGATACAGATGAATATGACCATGGATTTTGACTCAAATAAAGCAAAATAACCACGGACTTTTGGTGGAATTAAGTCCATTATAAAGTACCAAACTACTGATGGAGTTTTGGACACAAATAAGACCAAATATCTGTGGAGATTTGATGTTGTATTGAAGTTAAACATGTCTCGGACATGTTTCAGAGTTTGGGATATGACACATTACTATCTCTTCAAGGTTTCTCCTTCAGAAGAACTGACTTCCATTTTCTTTCCAACTTTCTTAAATACTCTGCTTCAAACTATCTATCATCCCATTTATATAACATCTTTGTTATATACTTTCCCAGTAATTCTCCTGTTTCAAAGTCCCTTTCTTCAGCTAAGTCCAACTTCTCTTACCCCCTTACTTTTGTATTTAACCTCTCTTTAAGCTCTGTTACTACTTTTTTTTGTATTTTCTAAGTCTTTTTCTATTTTCTAAATATCATGCTCTACTGTAAACCTCTTCTATTGTATCAAGTACTTCACTACTCCTTTCACTTTTCTTTTATTTAATATTCTTTAACTTCTCACTTGTCAAGATTGCAGAAAGTGGACTTTGTTTCTTTTTATTTTCTTGCTCATTTTTATTTTATTTTCAATTTATTTTTATTTTTCTATTTTTAGAACTCTGGGGTTAGGGTTAGAAGTAATCGGTCACATCAGTCATATCTGATAGTATGGTCATAACATTAATCATAGGACTTAAGAGAAGAAAGTAAAAGGTTCTGGAATAAAATGATGTTATACAACATGGACACCATATGTTGGCCTCATGCTTTACACATGGTCATTTAGGGTAGGGTGTACAGTAGCTAGTATGGACCATCTATAGGAGTATATAAAATAGACTATTTTGTAAAGAGCTCTTTATCAAGTTCTCTTATATCTTCTCTAATACAAGAGTATGATCTCTGAATCCACTCTAAAATTCTAAGGTTATAACATCACTCTTTTACTCCTCCTACTTCTACTAGTTTTGCTTTCTCTATATTCTATCCTTCTACTTACTCTCTATATCATACTATTTGACTTATATTCACTACTAGATAAATCCTTATTGAAGTTGGCAACTGTAATTTAATTACATTGATAGAGACTACCCTATCAATAATATATAAACTAATATATTAATCTACTAGCTTTTTTGCTAATCTTTTTTTTAACATCAAGTTTTTTGTACTTAGTATTATCTTATTCCCTTTCTTCTATTTCTCTACTTATTTTCTCCTCCTATCTGCCTGCTATTTCATATTTTCCTGAGATTTTCTTAATACTACCTCAGCTTTCTCCTATACTTTCTTCATTCTCTTAGCCAACTCTGTTGCCTTTTTTACTTTTCTCTTTCTTCTATTATCTATTCCCATTCTTAACTCTTTACTATAATTCATTATATATGGAAATACTTTAGTTGCTAAATATATCTTGTTGTTTACTAAAAACTCTGCTATTACTAACCACTCTTCACTTTGGCTAGTTCTTTTATCTATAATCAATAAAGAACTATAAATGCTGTTTTAATACTTAGTTCATTCTCTCTTTCTGACTATTTGTTTGTAGATAGAATGATGTAAACAATTTTGTTTCAATTTCCAACATTTTTTTCAGCTTTCTTGTCAATTCTACTACAAAATATGGTCCTCTATCTGATATTATACTTTCTGGTAATTCATATAACTTCTACACATTATCTCTAAATAGCCTTACTAATCCCTCTACCAATGTTCCTTTTGTTGTTGCTACAAAATGTGTTATCTTGAACAATTTATCACAAACTACTAGAATTGCATTTTTTTCCAGCTACTAATAGCAACTTCATGATAAAGTCTACTATCAGATATATTCACAACTTTCCTAGTATCTCACTTAAATTTAGCTTTTCTACTAGTGTCTCTATTCTATTCTTTATTTGTTAATATATATCATGACTATCCACATACTTTCCTATACCTCTTGTTACTTCTGGCTACTAGTAATTACTCATAACTAACTCCATCATCTTCCATCTTTTTTTATATCCAGCCACTAGTACATTATGATGTAACTGGATTATCTCTACCCTTAACTCATCATCTTTTAGCACATATATCTTTCCTTCTTTTAATACTAAATCTCCTTCAATCTACTATTCATCTTTTTACAATATTTTTACCTCTGTCTTTTTCTTCTACTACTTTTACTATCTCTTTGTCTTTTCTCTCCTAGCTATTTTAACTTTTTCTAATATTTCTACTTCAAGTTCTCCTATTACTACTTCTGCTAAACTATAAATCCATTGCTCCCTAATTAATGTCTGATTGTTATTGCCATTTTCTATTCCTACTTTCTAGTCTGGTCTTCTACTAAGTCTATCTGCTTTTCCCATTTTTGTTCCTAGTACATGTTTCAAGGTGAAATCAAATCTTAATAGATAGAGTGTCCAATAGGCTTGTCTTATGTTTAATTTCTGTATCTTCATAAAATATTCTAGATTCTTGTAGTCAGTTCAGACCTTGAACTTGAATTTGGCACTCTCTAATAGATGCCACTAGTTTTCAAATCCCTCTATTATTGCTAATATCTTCTTGTTATGAATCTCATAATTCCTCTCTGTCTCATTTAGAGATTTTCAGAGAAAAGCTACCAGCTTCCATCTCTTATCCTCACACTCTATAGATAATACTTCTTCTGTTACATAGTTTAATACAACCACTTCCATTCTTATCTTTTTGTCTAAGTCTAGTACTGCTAACACTAGTTTTTTTGTGAATTTCTTTTTCAACTTCTTGAATATCTACTTATGATATTTTTTCACCAGATTGTATAGTGGTCTGGCTATAACCATGAAATCTTTTATGAACTGCTGATAGTAGTTAGCAAGCCCTAAAAACTTCTGTATATTCTTAGAAGTTGGCCAATCCAACACACTCTTCATCTTTTATTCCTCTATCTTAATCCTCTCCAGTCCTATCACTACTCCTAAGAATTCTATTTCTTTCACCTTCTACTTGTATTTCTTTAGTTTCATATACAAATCATTCTCTGCCAGCCTCTTTACTACTTCTTTTACTACTTCATCATACCTCTCTTCTTCCTTTATCCCTCTTATAATGTTATTTATGAAACTCACTACTTCTCCAGTGTTGATCAAGTCCTGAAGAACCTCATTTATTATCATTTGAAATGAGTTTGTAAGTTTAAAGAATATTACAGATAGTTCAAATGACCCTTGTAGAATTGTGAACACTGTCTTCCACTTGTCTCTCTCCTTTATCTATATATTATTATAATCCTATTGTAAATCTAAATTAGTAAATACTTTCTTGATACCAATATTTTCTATAATTTCCAAAATAGGAGATAAAGAGTAATTATTCTTAATTGTCCCCTCATTTAAGTATCTATAGTCCTGAACTATTCTCTTTTTACCATCTTTTTTTCCTACAAAAAAAACCAGTGCTATTTGAGGTGACTTTGAGGGTCTAATATATCCTTTTCTTAGTTGTTCTTCTATGAACTTGCACATCTCTCCCCTCTCTTTCCTCAACAATAGACACACCTTCCTCTTTTTCAGTACAAACCCCTCCTTTGTCTCTATTGCATGATCCCACACCTTTTCTGTTGGTATCCTTTCACTTGCTTTCTTTCTAAAGACATGAATCTACCTATGGAATCTTTGAGGTACCACTTTCTTGGTCTCTTCTTCAGATTTTGCTGCTTCCTCCTCCTTGTCATAAATCTCCCACTTCTCTACTACCTTCTTCTGTTCTATTGTTCTCTCTTTTTTAGGTTTTTTTTTATTTCTTCTTTTTCTGTTATTTCTCTTCTTGTTTCTCTCTCTCTCTCTTCTCTTCTTCCTTCTGTTTCTGCTGTCCTAACTTCTCCTGCTTCAGCCTCCACTACTTGCTACATTGTTACAGACATCTTGTCATCTTTACTTCTTCTATTCTCCAATCAATTTCAAGATTGTGATATGTAAGCTATAGCATTCCCAAAATCACACTCCACTTCTGGCCTCTGATCACATTAATTTCTATTCTCTTTCTATACCCTTGGTAATAAATATTCACTTTCACTGTATACTCAATATGTCCCTCTTTGTTGAAGAAACTATTTACATTTCTCATATATATGGATATTTTTATTTTTTTTCAACTTAAACCTCTGCTTTCTTACAAACTTCAAGCTTATTACCAGCTCTATTACTCTACTATCTTACAACACCTCCACTATTACTTTTTCTTGTATGTTAATCCTTTCAAGCTCAATTTTTATAATAACTTCTCTTAATATATCCTTATTATCTATTTTGTAGCAGAATTCATTTTCTATTACTCTAGAGAGCATTGCAAACATATTGTAATTCCCAGAGCCTAGTCAAGGACTATCAGACTCTCTTTCCTATTTAAATTATTCTTTCCATTGTTCTTATAGTTAATTCTTCTCCCTTATTCTATTATTTCTGCAGTTCCTTGCAATATGACCAAGTCTCCCACAGCTATAACAGTTTCTTCCTTAATTTACATCTATAGCATATGAGTCATGTCTGTTGATTTAGGTTCATTATAGTTGTGTTTGTTCTCTCTACTCTCTTTATTAGAGCAGGCCCTGCTGGTATTTACTACTAGATTCTATACCTCCTTGACCAAACTTAGGGCTATGGTAACTGGTATGTTTTACCTTGAAGCTTGAACTCCTGTCTCTCTTCTTCCTTGTAATCTTTTCTTTTGTCTACTCTTCTTCCAATATCTATCTAAGTTCATTGCTTTCTCATACCACTGCTTAATGTTTCTTAGAGGCCTTTTTGCCTCCATCAACTTTGTCCTAATTACTCTGTTCATTTCTCACTTAAACTATTCCACCGACAGTCTCTCTTTATAATCACTACCCCTTACTACTCTTCTAAACTTCTGCACAAATTCCTTCATTATTCTACTTTCTTGCTCTACTTTTTTCAACTCTACTATCTTTATTATCTTATCATCTACTATACCAAACTCTTTCTTCAGGTCTGCCAAAAATTGTTCTACTATTATATATTATTATATGCTAGGTCTACCTATTTGGAGAATACATTCCTATAGTAATACTGCTTTCCCAACATCTACCATACAAGCCTACCTTCCATAGCAGCCACCTTTCTTACAATCTGCTCTTGTGATGGTAATGCAACTATCTGGATATTCTGTCATCTATAATAGAAATACTCCTATCTATCACAGATAAGCCACTCACTGATTATGATACTTGAACTTAGTGGTGTTTCAGAGGTTTAGTATAAGGAGATAATAATAATAGGTGATGAGTAGTATCAACAGGAATAATTGATGTTGTTAAGTCTGAGGTTTAGCCCTCAGACACAGAGGTATATATACAAAAGAGTGATGGTCCGTGCATAAGCTGTTGCTATCACATGATCAAAACTTGTACCTAATGGGAGCTGTCATCTATCATAGCTGTTATAATACAAAAGTATGAACAGACTTCTAGGGTTAGGGTTAGGACCTTAGGTAATTATTAGTCTATGGCTAGAGAAAGATAGGGACATGTGACTAGGAAGTCACATGACATTATGTCATAGGCCTGGAGTAGTCTAGAGTAGTCTAGAAGGATTGGGAAGAGTCTAGAATAGGAGTTAGGGTTAGAGATAACGTCAAGGGACAATAGTTTCTCATGGTGTACACATAGTGTGTACATGTATAGTAGAGATTAAGGAGTATGATGTTAGGGCACATGTATATGGCATGGTAGCCTTATGGTAGATGAGTAATAGAACATGAGGTAGAAGTATGGACCTTAGGGCAGGAGAAGCATAGTCATAGCATAGACCAATGTTACAACATATATAAGTAGGGATAGTTCCTATAAAGAGTTCTCCATCGAGTTCTCTTGTGTAAACCCTATACAAGGTTCTTCTCCCAAACCAACACTAAGGTTTCTGAGTTGTAACAATAGCAGCTGTCAGGCTGATTTTAGAAGATAACTAATTATGTCACCATATTGATATGCTTGTATCTCTATCAATACTTATCACTTTGAGACACATCATATATTATTGGAAACAAATTGATGAGCACTTTCCAACATAAGTTTAATTGTGTAAATTCGTTCAGCCATTCATGAAATATTAGCAGATAAAGCTTTTATAGCTACTAATAGTCTGATATCTCAGTCATTTGTTGGTGCTTTTGTATCTCCCATATATATGCAGATAGTTCCCATCCAGGGCTTTCCAGCGCAACTTAGTTTGTGAAAATCAGTCTACTAGTTGTGGAGATACAAGCTAAATAAAGTTTGTGACATGAAGTTTCTAAGTACTTATGACTTCTCAAATAAGACTAATTCCCTTATAGCTGGTTATTTCAAGATAGAGATAGTCTAAAGACTCCAGATAAGCTATGTGATTATTGAGACTTGAACAATTATAAGAATGGAAAAAAATACAATTAGAAAAGCTATATAACAGCCTATATTCTAGTGTAGCCTTAGTATCAAAGAAATTGAAGTGTTTAGTAAGATAGGAAAGTAACACTTCAGTATTCAAAAGGGAGTTCTTTAAGAGGACAAGAAATTATGGGTAAGTGTAAGTACTCTTTGAGTTTTTAGCACTAAGTAAAGACATTAGTATATGTTGTAAAGAAAGAGCAGTAGTTCTGAGATAGAACTGCTAAACTAGCTTCTTTAAATAGAGTTGAATTAGAATAAGGTCTACTAGAGCCTCAATTTCACTAGTGGGTAAAGTATGAAATATACTAAGAATCCAAATAGCAGTCTTATATTATATAGCTGTTAAAAGCAATACTTATATCTTGGTAGGCATTTTAGCAAAAAACTAGAGTTGAAAACAATGAATAGTAATTGAAACAACATATGAGCAATACAAAATCTATTTCTGGAGTAGTAAAAGATCTTTAGTTGAATTTCCAAACATGTCTATTACTTTGATTATAAACAATGTCTTAGTAGAATAGAAACAAACATATTTCTCAAAGAACAGATACTAATCAAAATAAAAGCCCAAATATTTCTAGTATATCTTGAACTCAAAAGTATGAGCACTAATTGCTAAGAGATCCAGCTTTAGATTAGAGTTATTACATACTCTAGAAAAATGAAAAAAAAATATTCAACTTGTCATGCTTTATAATCAAGCCAAATCATACTATTAAGTTAGTAACTACTCTATAGCTACTGTGAAGCTCTGGCATAGTTGTATTATATGTTTTTCCCTTATAGTATTTGTTTTTATTTTTTAAAGCTTCTACTATAACCAATAGTTTCTTGTTATATCTTATAGTTTCTTTTAGCTATTTGCATTGTCTTTAACAAAAATATATTTGGTTTTCATTTTCCATTTTATTTCTGAAATAAGATTTCAATATATAATTATATGACTGTGACTGTGACTTGTGTAACTGAATTGTGACAGTCATATGTAATGTCATGCTACAACCTTAACTCTTAGTCTAAAATATGAAAATAAAAGAAGAAAAACAAAATTCATTATCTTCAATTCTGATATTACTTTTTTTTGAAGTATTGGTCTCTACTCTGAATTTTATTTCTTTTCTGGGTAGAACAAGTACTGGTTAACTAGTAATCTTGTTTTTTAATTCTTCAAATATCTTGTATTTCTCTTTTTCTTGCCATTTCTTTTTTCTTTAAGTTTATTGAGAAGTTTCACTGTATGACTAAAGTTCTTGATAAAATACCTATGAAAAATTTTAAACTCTAAGAAGCTTTTCACTTCTTTCATCTTAGTGGGAAGACAAAGGAAAATATAAAGAAAATATCATTCAAGATGAAGAAGTATTACTATATAAGCTTTATATAATATTGTTATCTGAACTAAGTAGATTATTGACTCCAGAACTAATTTTATTAAAAAAGAAGTTGATAATCTAGAAAAGACATTAAAGATATTGCAGTTTCTAACAAAAACCATACCATTTCTACCTCTAACACACTACAAGTTTATTTAATCTAATAGAGAAAAGAATATTTAGTACTGAAATAAAATTATAGCAGAATTCATTAAATAAAAGTATAATATAGATACAAGTTATTGAGAATTTCTAATTGAAATGTATATAGAAAAACTGCTACATGAACTATTCTTTATGGACTTGACTTTATAAGGAACAATAGTCATTAGACTAACTAAGAAATTGGTAGCATTATACATGGTTGAAGACTTAGTATTTCTAGATTAAAAGAGTTTATAAGAATATAAATATTAAAATGAGGATATTGTTATGATTATTACCTTATGTTCTATAGATATTCACCTTATGTTTGTCATGGCTTAGACATGTGTTGGAGTTTGTTTCATATTTGACTCATTTTTACTATACCTTGCATTTTCCTTATAATATATTAGTCAGTACCTTATATAGTAGTGGAGGTCTTCTCTTATGCTTTCCTCATTGTTTCCTTCAAGAATACTTTTCTCTTTCTGCATGGTCATTAGGTATATAGTTGTAGATACAATCCTGTATTTTTATGCTTTATCAATTGATCATCTTCTTTATCCTTATTCAAGTCTTTGCCTAAGTTGCAATCTAAGCCAACCTTAGGATTATTACACTTAGACTTATCTGTAATGTATAGACTTATGAATAACCTTGGCTTCAACTTGTGTGTTGTACTACTACTACTCACTTGGTTTCAATTTTAGAAGTAGGTCCAAAGATGGTTAAATGGACAAAGACAAGTATGTTGCTATTGATATCAAAGATTGATACTAATGTTAGTTGATTTACAGGCTAGTTAGTACAATGTAACTACTAGTTTAGATACATACAATGAATTATGTTGTCTAAGACATAAGAAGACTTAAAGTGAAGGTAGTATCAGATTACTGGAGATGTCTCTACATTGAGTGAGATTAATATCTCTGTCTGGCTCTATAAGTAACTAGATGTGTAATCAAATTTATCCTCAAAATAACAGAAACAGAGAATGAAGTACAAAGTGTTCAAGTTTAGTGCTATCTTTGTGAAGAAAGATATCATAAAACAAGATAAATTAAGTGACCAGGGCTGATAGTACCAGTATTAGGAGGATAGGTATAAACACCAGTAATATACCTTATTATAGCAACATGCTGGCTCTTCAGTTAACGAGAGAGTTTTCTTTTACCAGGTTCAGCTCCAACTTGACCCTGGCTAGAGTCAAAGTCAGAATCATTGAAGTTGAGTTGTACACTGCAACAATAGCAACTTTATCCTCATCCATGGTAATGAGAGACCAGAGCAGGAAGAAATGTAAGAAGTATTTTAAAAGAGTGTTGAAAGGCAATACCAGGCCAGGCACCCCAGTTCCTGCAGTTTGCCCAGTTTGGCTCCTGATTTAGCCACCACACTGTAAATCCTCTAAGGAACAGGTGTGAGAATGACTGTAAAGTCAAACAATTGCATCCCACAATCACATCATGCATCAATCAAAAAGTGTCATCTCCAGTCCTTATTACTATTTAAGGTTTCTCCTAAGTTTCTGTGTGAGTTCTCTATATCCTATCGAATGTTAAGGGCACATTAATTTGCTTTTCAGTCCTTTGACATTGTGCTCTTTTTGCCATTTTTACCCTGTAATTTTCAAGGCTTTCTAGCAATAGTAGAATGGTTTTTATAATTGTAAATTTGAAGGAGATATTGATATAAAATGATTTTTCTAGACAAGGTCATCAAGTTATGTGTGCTGAAGAATATAGTCATGGTCATACGACCAATTCTGATAGTCATAGAGAAGGTTTCTCTTCCAATTTCATATTTTCTTTAAGATTCTCCTATAAGTTCCTTACTCCTCCTGCTCCTGTTTGAAACACTGATGTAACATGATGTGGACAACAAGTTCAGTGGGTTCTGTAGTGCGTGTTCTGCATTTTTCAACAGGAGAAGGGGTAAGGGCAACAAGTGATATGTATGGAGAAGCGAAGGGACTTAGTGCTCCAGGAGTGCAGATTTATGCAGAGTTGATAATGTCGTAGACTAAGTGCACAAGTCACATAGTCATGTTTCTCCCCCAAGCTGAGAAACAGCCATAAGTAAACCTGCTCCATCATCTGAAGGCAACTGCAGCTCTGTCAATGTGAGGTGATGTCATTTGTCATTCCACTCATTATAGCAATTCTGAGGTAGGCATAATCCCTTGTCCTTTGCAAAGTCGATGATCATTATCTCCGTGTCAAACAAATGGTGACGGATCATGTTGTGAAGCTTTTCATATGATGGCCAACACGGCCTTTGAACCACTGTATAAGAATTGAACCCTCCCCCTGGGTTGAAAATACTTACAATGTCCCCTTCTGATGAGGAATCTAGGTTGTAAAGATCTATTGACAACACTGTTTCTATTAAGTCCGGATATGTAAAGTTGATCAATAGAATGACGACAACAGAGCTCCTACTACCATCACCTGTACTGAAGATACATATAGAACATCTAATGCCTCACCTTCCTCTGTGGGATTCTTCCAAAGAGTTATCTATTTGAGCCATCGTAAAGTCGGAATTAGACACGAAGGGATATCAGGTCACAATGAAATCACATGCACACTTAGTAAGACCCCAAGTGAGAGAAATCTTGCAGCATGCAATTTGCAAATCGAAGTTGACCAATATAGTATGACAGCAGCCTACATATTGCTTATTCTTTTAATTGATGATGTTGGAGAACAGAATGCACAGCAGCATTGTGCAGTGTGAACAACTGACAACTTACCAATAATATTGGCTTGTTCTTGTGGAAAGCTAAAGTATAAGTGATATAAGACAATGTCACATACCATCCAAACACATCTGACTCCATCACAGATAACACTTATCTAAGCTCTACTCCATCCAAAACATCTGTGAAAGTGGATATCCTCCTTCTAGTCTACACACTACTTCCAGTATGGATCAACCTGGTTCCTTTTCATGTCCAATTACTCCATTACTGATCACATAGCTTGTTATGATCTCCATAGTACTCTAGACTTGATTTCCAAGGACTTTTATGAACCCAGAGTAGTTGTCTATCTCCTCCAATCCTTGGATAGTCTTAGTATTAGTATTTAAGACATGTAGATACTCTATAAGCTCATCTCAGTCCCATAGAGATAGCATGAACAACTGAGATGTAGCCACTAATCACAAGAATCCTTTTATATGTAGTGTTTAATACTATACTATATAGTTCTTTATCATACTAGATGTTGGCATAATGCAACATGAATGTACTTTGTAGGTATATGCCCAGAAGAGGAAAATATGAAAAATAAAATAATAGATAAGAAGATAAAAATAGAAACAAAACTCACTAACAATGATCTTCTAGTAGTTATATCTCTTCAACAAGTTTATTACTGGAAGGTAGTTATTCAGCTTACATAGAGAAAGATGAGAGAAGATACTGATCTTCAATATCACACTTGGGAAAGCAATCCAAAGACTATTTTCATGAAGATAACTTGATAGGCACAGTATTTTTTGCAGTAGGAGATCTATGAATTCAGAGGCTAGATATGCAGAAATATGCCAAGTTGCTCTGAGGTTAGTAGGCTGACAATTTCCTATCTTCCACAAGTTGGCTTCATTCATTCTGAACTAATGCATTGAACACCAAACATTGCCAGAAAAGGATTTATTGATGTTTAAGATTGATTAGTATGTTTTGTTTTTGATATTTTTGATTTGTGATGGATGTGATCTTACTCGAACATTAATATTGTGGGAAATTTTTGCTTGCTTAATTTATAGGGGACAATACATTAACACTAATAGTTCATGTTCTAAGTATGTTTAAATAGGCTACAGAATGTACATCTCTCAGTACCAAGGTTTCCTATTTTGAATTTTCAACTGTGTTTAGAATTACCAACAGACTAGATAGTGTCACAAACTTCATTCAGCTTGTATCTCCACAACTAGTGGACTGAATTTCACAAACTAAGATGTACAGGAAAGCCCCAAATGAGGGCTATCCACATATATACAGGATATACAAAAGTGACAACAAATGACTGAGATATCAGGCTATCAATAGCTGTAAAAGCTTTGTCTGCTAATATCATGGCTGAACAGATTCACACAATTGAACTTGCGTTGGAAAGTGCTCATCAATCTGTTTCCAATGGTATATGATGTGTCTCAAAGCAATAAGTATTGGTAGAGATACAAGTATATCAATGTAGTGACATAATTAGTTACCTTCTAAAATTAGCCTGACAGCTGCTATGACAGATGACAGCTCCCATCAGGTA
>Ga0157364_1006186_pt1 | contig 12271 bp, 5 predicted proteins | sample AttsexASBM2_FD_111476 | JGI IMG/M metagenome (GOLD analysis project Ga0157364, IMG submission 111476) | Fungus gardens microbial communities from leaf cutter ant in Ribeirão Preto, State of São Paulo, Brazil - Atta sexdens ASBM2 | ecosystem: Host-associated > Fungi > Mycelium > Unclassified ...
CGCCAATCGAGTTGTAAACACGCAACTTTTCATATATAGTTTAATCAACTTCCATTTTTAATAAAATATTAAATAATAAATTATTTCGTCAAAAAATAATTTATATATTTTTCGGATTTCCAAGTGTGGAACTTTACACATGGAAAAATTTCGAGGATAGAATACTCCATACCAATTACACTATATGTATGTAGAACATTTAAAATTAAAATTGGTTAAATGTTAAATTTGTTTTGTAGCATTGATTGACATCATTGCTTAATTTTATATAATTATTTTGATAATCCAACAAAATTATTTTCAGATTTGTATCTAGCTAAATTTTCTCTCACATACATTTCTTCAACTGCTTGTTAATAAATTCTCATACACGTACCAAAGTATGTGCATTGCCACGTTCATAATTAATAAGTACGTATTATATATTCTGGTGAGATTGTTTAAAAATGAATTTTCGCGCAACATCCGAGCCGGAATAAGATGATAATTTGCGAGAGTGAAATATTAAGTAGAAAAACATCGTGTATGTAAAATAGGCAAATGGGAAAGTTTGCGAGGCTTTTTCACGTCGCGAAGAAGGCAGTTGCCGCCACCCTTGAGTTAACGTTCTCTCCCAAGGACCCATGTTTACAATATACATTTTTATGGGCTGATTCTTTTATAACTCTTAATCTTAACACGCTTAGAACGGGAAAAGTTTGGAAGTTGCAGTCTTTGTGGTGTTCCAAGTACGCCACGCCTCTTGCTCTTTTATATCTGGTTGACGTTGAAAATCGGATAATCGATCGAAGAGAAAAAAAGATCGTTCGAGTTTCTTGATCTTTCTGCTATTAATAAATTAAACGGTTCGCGTAGAAATAGAGCGACGATAGTTAAGTAGAAAATCAAATTAAATGAAAATTGGTTTAAGAGTGCTATTTGTATAGTATTAATTTCCCAGAACAGTTTTGATAGGAGAATTAACACTCATCAGTGCTAAATTAAATTAATAATAATACGCTTGCATTGCTCTTAATTTTATCTCTGTGATTGCTCCTAATTCTGATTCAATTACAAATCTGTGTGTATGTGAATTTGCTTCAGCAATAGATAATTAAATATTCTTCTTTTTATAAAAAAAAGACGAATACAATTTTATAAAAAAAAAAAACGAACGAAACATAAATAATTTCGGTTAATACAGTATATATAGTTATTAAGTATATATAGATTCTATTACAAATCTACATATGCGGAATGCTTTGGCAGCAGATAGTATTTGATGTATTATTAGCTGCTGAAAAAAAAATATACAGATACAAATCTGTGTGTATTGCTTCAGCAATAGATAATTAAATATTATAAATTAAATATTCTTCTTTTTATAAAAAACGAAATATAATTTTGACTAATCTAAATATCCTACAAATATACATATATGATTCTATTACAAATCTACATATGTGGAGTACTTTGGCAATAGATAATATTCGATGTTAATGAAAATTAAATTTTGATATTAGTAGCTGCTGAAAAGAATGTATACAGATAAGGTTCAAAAAAATTCAATCCTCCAGATTTTCGAGAAATTAAGAACTTTATTTTTAAAACTTCTATAAATTTATCAAGTGTTTATATCAATATCATCATGACATGGATTTAAAATCCGTGATGTATTTTTTAGAGTGTATCTTGTATAATATCTTTGTGTATGTTACGTAATATTTGAAAATTTCAAAAATAATTCCCGCTGAGTTTCCATTGTACTCGCATTTCTTCCGATCTTTGGTCGGCGTGCTCACTAAATTATTTTTTCTCCACTATTTATTTCCGATTAACGCGTGCAAAAGACGCACTGTGCACGGAATCGCGCGCAAGGACCTTCTACAAAGACCTCGGTAGCTAAGACGTGCGGGGAAGTTATTCGTGTAATTTATGGCTAGAGTACTCCTTGACTGCAACGAGGTTGCAGATGCTGACGTTCTTCTATTTCAAAGTACGCTTCTTGAAGTTGTTATGAGAATACGAAAAGCGTCCAGCGGACGTCTTTGGAACGATATACTGCTTTCTCAAAAGGCACGATCATCTCAATATAAACTGATGAATATCAAACTCTCTTCACTAAAATACGTAATTAAATATATAATTTGATACTTAATAAACATTACAATGAGATAAATACAATACAAATTTAATGATTATCTTTTGTTTTGTTTTTTTTTTTATAACATTAATGGCATAAAACGATCAATGATAAGAAAAAATATATCATCTTGATGTATACTAATTTATTACTTCCGGTGGTTAATTCTCGAATGCTTTCGCTGAAAGATAGAATATATTCCTTCCCATGCACGGAACGTTGCGTAATCCAGCAATCTCGCAAATGTGGCGAGCGTTCTATCGACTTAATTGCTTTACCCTCCTTAAATTCACAAGGCAGCGGGAACTTGGCTCGTGTACTTTGCCTGTCAGACTCTGCTTCTTCGTCGGGAGTAACGGCATGAGGCGCACCGCGGACCATACCTTTTCTTTTTGTCACGACCATCCAGTTTTTAGACATATCGTAACGACGACATTAATATCGCGTGCAACAGCTCGTGCAGCTTTTAACGAAGCCTCGAATGCTCGCGAAAAGCAGCGAGCTGATTGCGGGCGTGCACTTTGAAATAGCAGAATGTAAATTAATGCGCCAAACGGGTTGCGCTACTCTTTGGTATATTACGTTTACGGTGTTATTAAAACGAGATATTATTTGTTCTCTCATATGTATTGTATACATACCCATGGATACAAATTTGTTGGTGAATATGTTTTAAATAAACGTCTATTAGTCACAGCCAATTTGTTCAAATAACATCGAGAGAGATTGTGGCTTTATACGTCGTCAGTAAAACGTATTTATTTATTTTTTACGATTAGAGCAGTTAAATGCAGTGTATAAAGGATGTTCGAGTAAAAGCGGTACATTCTGAATTAATAATGTTTTCCTCGATCCAAATCGCTTCACGATTTATCAGATGTATATACCTATGGGACACGCCATATTTCCGATGTTACGCTGCTAATACATTGCTCAACATTGTCAATATCTCTGTGATATCACAAACATTAAATATTTAAAGAACATGATTTTATTTTCGGTACCACGAACAGTTGCACTATAGATTTCTCGTCGTCATATTGCGGTTATTTTCATCTCGCGATGAATATTGCATATACATGAATCAAGATACGATGTGTTTAAGTCAAAAGTTCTAATTTTTCCCGCAGTAATATTACAAAGATTATAAAAATCAAAATTGCGACTTTTGATATTAATATAATATCTGTTTCTTTTTAAGGAATACATTTTACTATATATGTAGGAGTATTTTTTAAATATAGTAACAGCTTATAAAAATTCGTCATTATAGGTTTTGAAATATGTAAGAAAGAACGAAGTTAAATATAAAGGTACAAAATTAATATTTAAAGAAGTACGCATACAAAATAATATTATTTTTATCTAAAAATTGTTTTATCTAAAATTAGGAAATACTAAGATTAAAGAAGCAGAAAAATATTTATATAAATATATTATAATCAAGAGAGTTATATTTTTAATAAAATACATGTTTTATATAAATTACAAATTAATCTTATATAATTAATTAATCTCACAGAATTGTCGAATTCTGTAATCAAACGTGATCTTTTTAGGGTTCAAGAGCTTCGCGAGTAAGTCGAAACATTTGTACGAAAAACTTGTGAATACAAACGCGAATCATGAAGCACATCGCGAAGTAACCGACCCTTGAGTTTAGGATCCTATTGACTTACGGTTCGTCTATCCGCCGAACAGAGAAGAGACAGAGCGCGCGCTGGTCTGTTTAATGAACAAGCTTGAGCGGTTTGATTTGCATTGCGCACAGTCACGCTCCGCTCGCGGTGCGAATTTCAACGTAGCAGCCTCTACTACTCGGTGGCCACCTGAGTAACGTGAGATACCTGCACGTTGGCACAAGCCCGCCCTGAGACGCGCGTAATGCGCCCGGGTAGAGAACGCTTTAAGGGGCATTCCTGTCGCGCCTGCATCGCGCCGTTGCGTTATCGCGATTCAGCGTCGAGCACTACCATCGAATGACAGTTTCCTGTGTCAAAGCATACCCGGTCGCTGTTACACAACGTGATCAACCCCCGTGCGCAACCCGTCGCCGCCTCTCTCTCCTTCCTCTCTCCCAGCTGCTGCCTTCTTCCATCGAGAGTCGCGCAATTCGAGCGGCAAATGCAATATTGTGGCCTCGCCGCCGAGACACTTGAGACAAAATGGCATGCTTTCGCGCGATTTACCCCTTTTTTCTCCGTAACTTTCAAAGGCTGCACTTCCCAAAAGCTCTTAGATCCTCTTTTCACGCATCGTTTTACGTGTATTTAATTACGTACATAACTTATAAGATTCTCCAAATTAAGCAATTAAATGGACACTTTTTAATACACCCGTTTAAATTTTCATTCAGTTGCAATGCACATTTACGTATTATTTCCGCGCGCATATGCAAAAGCTTATTGTAAACTTCAGTTTAGTAAAAACATAAATGTTTGTTACAAATTTTGGAAAAACATAGCATAACTCGGTTGGTTCATATGTATATATTTTTTTTTATTTTCATAATATTCAATATAATTTTTCGAGAATTGAAATTGTAATAAAGTTTTGGTTTTTATGTCTCTCTCTCTCTCTCTCTCTCTCTCTCTCTCTACTGCTTGTATTTATATAAATAAAATAAATAAATAAATGTATGTATATGCATATATATTTTATTTACTTTATTTTATATACATATAATACATAAACAATTTTTCTCTTGCCATGTAAAATTGTGTTTTATTTAGCTTGACGAAGCATCGATTTTAGTTTTATTAGTTGAAGCCCAGCATCATATTTCTTTTTCCTACTCTTTGTGTTTGGTACTTATCAAGTCACTTTTTCAGTCGCACGAGTGTCTCTTCGCATTAGTCGATAGGACAAATGTGAAAATGGGTTGCCCGCGTTCGCGGCTCGAGCGGCAAACGCGGTCATGATCAGTAAGTGGAAACGGACGAGCACGCGTCCGGCCTATGAAATTGGAGTCGAACTTGCGAGCGGGCGAATGTTTATTTGAAATAGGATAGCCGGCGAACGATTGCACGCTCCTGATTTCGAAACCCGAGGGGACTCGATCATTGAACGAGCCCGAACGAGCGACTAACAAAAAAATTGCGTCCACTGTTTGCGGTCCGGCTGTGTATCATTCAGAGACAATTAACAATTGACTTTGTGCGATACGAGAAGAGTCGAAGTGGAGAAGAATGAAATTCTAGTAATGAAAACAATATCTATTATAAAATTAAACGTTATCCAGAATTGAAGTAATTTGTATATTTTTTTCAATAATTATCTTATAAAAGAATAATCTATTTCCTAAACTGTTATTGTTTCTGACTCTGTAAATATTAGATATGTAATTTCCACGACTTTTTTCAAAAATATATCTGTTAATACTAAAGATACAAACATTTCAATCAAAATGTATATTTGCTTTTCGAATTTATTACTTTTTGTATATGTCATCCTTCAGAGATATGTAGATATTATATAAATATTATATTGTTTATGTATTACAGATGTCACGACAAAAGAATACTTCGTAGCGCGATTTGTCATATTTTAAAATCATATTCATTTTTTTAATCAATCTTGACACGTTCTTTCCGATACAGTATTGTCTAAGTTTCAAATTATTTTAGTTGTTTCAGTAATGGTTTTACCGCAATGAAAATAGTGAAGGTAATGGCGAATATATGCACTTTTTTATTTAATTAAATTAAAATACACACGAAGAAAAAAAATTGTTCATTTGACTATATTAATTTAATTCATCCTTCCTATATATTTTTTGTTGGAGAAGGTATGTATTTAAATCAAATATAATATATTTGACTTTTAAATACATATATACTTCATAAAAAATATACACATACATATATATAAACGATCTAAATTAATTTAATCAAATAAACAATTTTTTCTCAGTGTAGTTAAATGTTTAACTGCGGATTGTTATGTAACTTTTGAAACTAGATCAATCTTACTAATGAAAAAATTGGGCGCGAAAATTTAAATACACTGTTGTTATAATACTATTTGAAATTGCAATAAAAACAAATTGACAGGCTTCAAAAAATAAATCAACCAAATATTATACCTATTGAGGTAAAAAAACACATCCTTTTCAATATCTTAATAACATTCAAAATAATAAATTTAAACATTAATAAATCATACAATTACAAACTGAGCTTTAAGAGTAATTGTAATTGTATGATTTATCAATATTTAATTTTATTATATTGAATGTTATTAAGATATTGAAAAGAAAATCCGCAATAAGATCGAAACGTCTATTATCTCATTATATACTAATCGAATAAATTCTTTACACGTGAACACCCTGTGTTTGGATCTCATAGGCATAATATTTAGTTGATTTATTTAAAATAATCATGGGAACTTATTTATGCACTTAACAATTCAAAAATTTTCCATTCGAATGAATCCGTCTAATCGGTGAGAGATCGAATTGTTTATTGTTTCCTCGCGATCTTGTAAAAATCATGAAACTCATATCATGATTCATGATATTGAAAACGGCGCATGTTAAGAAGAAAAATGTGACGCGTCTATGCAGCAAAGCGCTATCTGATCTACAACCTCTTATCTTGCAACCTTATCCTTGTCTCTTACGGCCACTGCTTCACCTTTGAAATGTTATCCGCCGCTACGTACGATCTTCTCAGAATTTATATTAAACAAACGACTCCCATTATTGGTTTATTTGTGTATTGTCAGGCAAGGTAAGATCAATTCAGTGAATCTCACTCAAGAGCGCGAGTCTCTTTTCACGGCTCTAAGCTAACGTAACTCGCTTACATGCAATATCAACCTGAGACTGAATACCTTCTTGTTTTGGAAAAAAATCAAATCTAACGTTTGATGGCTAAGAAGGATCGAATGGTTATCGGAAAACCTGAACGCCTGAATTTGAGATCAAAGAATCAAATACCTCTCTATCGTCTAACTAATGTTCAGTGCACTATATTCTAATGCATCATAATTACAATTATATCGAGTATATTTTTAGAAATTGACTAAAATGTTGTAATTTTAATTTTGACAATAATGATAATAACTTTTGTACCTAACAATCGATTTCTTTCTGTATACAGCTTGTTCTTCGACTGAGTTCATATGCAGAAACGGGCAATGTATCGACAGTAACAAATTCTGTGATGGCGTGCAAGATTGCCACGATGAATCCGATGAACACAATTGCCGTAAGTATCATTTTCACATCTGAAAGATGATCGCTTGCACTCATCACAGTTATTTGCATGCGCATGCAGTTTGGACTTGTAACGGTGTGGTATCGCGCATTCTGCGCTGCGATCAGCTGCTTCAGAATTCGTCTTCGTCTTTTTAATAATTTTTTAATAAGGTTATATTATGGCACACAAAAAATGTAAACAGCAAGACATAAGCAATATATGTGTATAAGCAAAAATTTTTTTGCTTACATCATTATTTTTACATTTTTATTGTGATTGGCTGGATTCGCCTTACATTTTACATTTTTTTGTGTACCACGGCCTTTAATGTACTGATAACTATCTTAGTTAATTTTGAAGTAATATTGCACTTTTTGTGCGTTCTTACAAACAACATCTACAATTAAAAGGCTTACTACAACAGTGGGCTAATTTATATTTTATACAAACAAGAAAATTAACTCTAAAATTAAAAATTAGGAAATAATCCATATAGTAAGATCTTCAGGGAATGTCTTCTGAACATCTTAAGAATGATTCCCAAGATGTTTCTCGGATAAAACGTACTGTATGGGAATGGATTACCTTACATTTTTATAAAATGTGGATTATTCCACTAGTAATAAGCCCTTTCATTTTCAAACGATTAAACCTTCTTAATATAAGTCGCGCAAATTGTCATTAATAATTCAGCACACCATTTTTATGCATTTTCAAGAGATCTATTATTTTTATATTTCAAACTCATAATTATCGTATTTTTATTTAAAAAAAAAATAAAACTCGATTAACATGAATAAGCTTTCTACAAGAAGCCATTACCTAAGTTTAAGTCTTAAATCGTAAGAAACTAATCACAGTCGATTATTCTTCTCACATTCGATTGTGACTGGTCAATTTTTTTATGGCTTGAAACTTAAAACTTATGTAAGTCCGGATCTACAATAAGTGCTTTAAGCCTTAAACCTTAAGAAATTGATCAATTACAGTCGAATGCAAGGAGAATAATTGACTATGATTCGTCCATTTTTTTATGATTTAAGGCTTAAAAACTTATACTTAGAAATGTAACCACAAGCTTTCTTTACATAAATGAAGCTCGTTATGAATGAAATTAAAAGTAATGAATGATTTAATTGAAAATTAAGTTACAGTAATTACTTAAATGTATTAATACGTGTATATTAAATTTCACAAATTTTCATGAAAAATACATTAAATTTTATGTATATGTACACATAATATACTTTTAGTTATAAATACATTAAATTTAATATAATGAAATTAAGTTTAAATTATGTAACTTAAAATTTAATGAAATTTAAGAACATTTCTAACAGTATATTGTATATCCGAATTAATGGCTTATTGTAAAAAAAATCAGAAAACGCTTCTTATAACGCTAATATGGAGATATTTCACGCTAATTGCGTGAATAAGTTTTAGTAAGCGGAAATAAGTTTTGTAATAAGATCATTTTCGCACGTACGAATCTATAAAACTTGTGCGTGCTGATAAAGGTATCTTCACGCGGAGTCATAAATGATACTGCGACGCCCTTGCACGTACCGACATTATTTATCGCTAGCGAGCACCGCAAACAGATTTGCATGCGACTGCGCCGGAAACTAATGGTCGCGGGCTGATCCTGGCATATTACGATGAACTCAATAATTATAATAACTGTGACAATAACAATAGCATGGTCGGAAAAAGAAAAAAAAAAGAATATGGGAGTCGTAGTGGGCGGCAGTGGTTGTGACGATGGCGTTCTACGGCCTCGTGTTTAAGGCCGTTGCACCCGTATACTGCATCGACATCCGTTTTCTCTCTTCGTTCAACCCTGTCTGCCAACCCCCTCTCTCGCTACTCTTTTCAACCTCAGCTTATTATTATTTCTGTCATCTTTTGCAGAGGCATGCTTCGTGGTCGGTCCGCGTGCACATCGCTAACTTATTCTCAGTCGTTAAAAGGCATAATTTTAAAAAAATCGAAAACATTTTACGATCGATAAGTCGTGATTCGAGCGGGAATGCTTGTTTTGCTACACACAGAAAAATGCATACTATATGCAGATAGTATTATTTATTTTAAGTATTTCATAGGTTTATATATCCTTAAATATATCATAAGTTTATCTTAAACGTCCAAGTTCAAAATATATTCTGAATTTTAGTAATTTTAATATTTCAACAAGAGAGAGAGAGAGAGAGAGAGAGATTATAAAATTAAATTAAATTAAATCAATTTACTTGTTATATAAATAATTTTCTACAACGAAATTTTATAATATTCTTAATAAAAAAAAATAATTTCTTGTTTTAATACATATAATAAGAGTTTCACTTTCTCTTCTCTCTTTAAAATTTGTAATAAATACATTTTAAAACTATTATCAAGAAAATATTCTTTGTTAATAATAATCGTTCCTTAAAAGATAAAAATTAACTGAATAATCACTTTTCTTAGAAGAATAGAAGAATAATATATTTTTCTGTGTAGAAGTACAATGCCAAAAATTAAATCAGCATAATTATTATGTGCTTTTTAATTTTTATTAAGTATATAAATCATCTTGAAAGTTGATTAAAGAAACGGTTAAAGGAAGCATCGTAATATACAGTCTTTATGTCGTAATGTAAGAAACATTGCGACAGATAACCAGTTCGAATTATTTCATAGTTCATAAACATGCTGCAAATTGTGATTTTATGCGGCAATAATCCATTAACGGAAATAACTATAATGAGAAACAACGCGTTTGGTGACGCATGTCATGTTTATGTGATTTTACGCATCCATTTGTAAATGCTAACATCATGATAGTGACAATTGTGACGTACGAATGTATCAATGAAGAATTGACTGTCGATTTCTTATCTTCATCTTCTCGTATAACTTTACTGCACATCTCATCAGCGGCTGCATAAATCGTTAGCGTAGAAGCGCGGAAGACGATTAAAAGGAGAGAAAAAAAAGATCAGACACGGAACACCCCTCGTCCCCCGGCAAATCTGGGATGGCCCCCTGTCGAACGAGATTTACTCGCGTTTATTAATCCGCCCTAATAACCGGCCGCAATTTTAATCCGACGTTAATCTCCCATGGGCCGTCAGCCGAACATCGCGCCAGGCCCTTCCATCATGGCTCTGTCCCGGAATTTCGCATTTTCACCGCTTTAATCCAATTTTGATTCGTGACAAGAGCGTCGCACGTCCGCCGAACTTCTCCACCGTTCTGCGAAAATCGGTTACGCCGCGGAATCGTGTCAAGCTATATGGCGAGAGTCATCATCCCTTGTAAATCCGTGGCACGAGATTATGTTTGTTTCTCGCTGTTCGTCGACGACGTTACGTTACGCCAGTGAGTGATATTTTCGCGATGGCTTATTTTGACGAATCCGAAAGTTTTAATGGCCTCAACAAAATTCGTTAGAAGACATCACTGGCTGCGTTCAACAGAAAAAGCAATTGCAATTGCTAAGATTCTTTAATATTCTAAATATATTAAGAAATAAAATGGGCTAATTAATGGGGAAATTAACGCTTTAAGTGCTTGTGCGATTAATTAATTATAAAAAGCATTTTATCCGAATCAAAAATATATCTATTAAAAATAGATACAATACGATACAAAGGTAACACAATCTTTAAATTCTTTGGAGTGAAATCTTTAAAGAATGAAAATTGAATCAGTCTTGAAAAGAAGTGGTTTAATTTTTAATCTTTAAGAGTGAGATTTCACTCTTCAGAATGAGCTTTCACTCCAAAAATTATAGAGAATACGCATTTTGGCTAATCTTCTAGGTAACCGATGAACATACTTTCAAAGTGCAATTTAAGGCCAATTTATGTATAATAGCAATAATAATAATAATATACAATATAAATCGTAAAACCAGTAATAAAACAAAAATTGTAGCCAAAGTGTAACAGAAAGTGTTCATCACAGTGTACATCAAGTAAGATTGAAAAATAATAACGTGATGAAATATATATAGAAATGAACTTGCCATGTCGAAGTTTAAACTTAAATTCTTTAATATGATTGATTCTTAGCTCCTTCATTAGATCTAAACATATAAATCAATCATATTAAAGAATCTTACAATAGTTGGGGAACTGCTTCTTTTGCTAAACGCAGCTATTGTCATATATTTATCGCCACGCAAAGAAAATTTACACTATATCATATCTCGAATAATTCAAGATTATTTTGGTTTTACGATTTATCTGATTCAGCAGTTAAATCGTTAATTTCTCGAGCGCGTACGAGAGATCATTTCTAAACTAACTCTGAAGCGCGAACGAATCGCCTCGTGAGCGGATTGTTGAACTCGCGGCTCGTTTGCAATTCAATCGTCAAATGGGTGAGGCTTCGGGGCAGGCCTTGAACTTAAGATGATCTCAGAAATTGCAACATCTCCCATCGCTTTCTTAAGCGACTCACGACTGCGTGCTGTCTCATGCTCGTTTCCGCGTCATCTCGATGATCTAAGTCCGTTCTTTCTCTCTTTGTGACAAATTGAAATGAAAAAAAAAAAATAGATTTTCTGAACAGATTCTGACTTTACATTACAGTAGTGCGATTGACTGATCTCGCAATCAGTTATATTAATCGTTATCAACTCGTGAAAAATTGACAACAAATAAATTTTTGATAATTGATAACTCTCACTCTATTCAATGACAATTAAACGAGTATAACTGAAACTTCTGTAATCCTATGTCGCCGCTTCACTGAATGGGATGAAATGTGAATTATTTATTTCGCATTGCGGTTTGAACATTTGATAAAGTGCCATTTTATTTTTCCGTAATTTTTCGGTCCTGATTTCCATCGCTTTAGTTTTTTTTTTTTTTTTTTTTTTTCCGCTTTATTTTTTTTCTTCGGTTAGATTATTTTACGGTGTTTTTTGGGTTGATTTTTTGGTTAGAGAGAACAA
>Ga0157364_1006187_pt1 | contig 12269 bp, 4 predicted proteins | sample AttsexASBM2_FD_111476 | JGI IMG/M metagenome (GOLD analysis project Ga0157364, IMG submission 111476) | Fungus gardens microbial communities from leaf cutter ant in Ribeirão Preto, State of São Paulo, Brazil - Atta sexdens ASBM2 | ecosystem: Host-associated > Fungi > Mycelium > Unclassified ...
ATGTATCTTTATAATAGAGACAGCTAATGTCGTTGCCAAAGCTTAATTTATTAACTGCTAAAATTTAGGTGCTGCAGCGAAAAATATTCTCTGTTAGAATAGTAATCGGCAGCGTCCAAGAAATAATTGCGAATGGAATATTTGATTAAGATAGAGGAATAATTGCCACTTACTTAGCTACTCATATTAAGTATGCTTTTAATTTTAACTAATAAGATTGGACGTCGGTAGCAAATGTATTTTATCTTCAATAACCAACTTTAATAAAAATAAGGTTTGAACCAGCAACTAATATTTAGCTAATATCAAATATTATTAAGTTCTTTTTTGCGTGCACAGTTATATAATAAGTTTATTTAGTTACATAATATAATTGAGTGCATCAGGACATTCTCTGATAACAACTTTGTGACGACTCTCTTAGAGCTTCAACCAATTCTGATTGAATTTTAATTAATTAAACAGTCCATTGAAATTGACCAATCGCATTTGTCAACAACGCGATTGGCCAATTCCAATGAACTAACTATCGATTAAAGTGAATCGGAATTGATCGAAGTGACCCTTAGAGATGGCGGGGAATTTTTCCTGCATGACATATTTACATAGGAAATTTCTCGAACGTTCCTTTTCCAGCATGACATATTTACACAGGAAATTTCTCAAACGTTCTTTTTTCAGCATACGATATTAATAACGGCATCCTATATACATGTTAATAACGGAAATATGCTTATAATAATAAATATTCCATCCGAAGATGTGTACAATTGGAATTAGTTTTACAATTGTGAAAATTTATAGAAATTTTACAAAGAGTAAGAGTAAGATTATATATAGAGAAGAGATTTTAATAAATTAGTAGAATTTTAGCTACAATATAATGAATTATTAGAATCTTTTTAATAATTGCAAAAACTCTACGTACAGATTATGAGAATCATTTTGCATTATTTATAAAACTTGATTGTATTGAGTTGTATTAAGTTACTAGATAGGATCACCGCGTGATCCTATGCTACCAATGATTCAATATTTTTTTGCGGATAGTAGTACTCGTTGTGATAAAGTTATATATGGTAGTCGAAAGCGAGCACAAAATGTAATATTAATTATTATTAGCTAGCTCGCCGGAGCGTAAAGCCATGCTCATATTTTAGTTTCACTATCTTCGCACTTGTCTCGGTGCCATTAACGTAACTCCATATACAGAAATATCAATCCATCGTCGCCATGTCTCTGCCACAGCTGAATGAAATGAGAGAAATTATTCTATCAGATTGCATTTTACAGTACACATTATATGCTTCCTCTATATCGCCTTACATCGAAAGAACTAGCTCGTCTGTTTCATAATACGGAATTTTTATGGCGCTATTAATACGTGAATATTTATAGAAAGTTATCAAAACATGCAAAATAGTTCATTTGTCAGTTCTGTACATGCGTTATATAATTTTTTCGTTGTATACGAATTATAATTTGTAACATGAACATTTATGTGTTACACAGATTATTTTTATTGCGACTTATTAGAAATTTTTTATGTATAGAGTGTTCCGCAAATCAATGGAAAAGAATGAGTCTACAGGAAAAAATAATCGACGAATAAAATATTTTCATATAAGGTTTTGTTTTTGGAAAAAAGCGACTTTGAATATTTGTTGCGTACTATGTCTTGACTTGTAACAGATTTCGCTGTAGACTATCTTTGCTCATGTTTGTTGTATTGAGTAGAGAATAAAACAAAACTCATGATGAATTTTATTATTTTATAAATTGTTAAAAATGTCAGAAAAGAAATGGAAATATTTTATACATTTTTTAATTAATTTTTCTATAATGAATTGCTTCCTTTTCGATCATATCACAATTTCCGGAACACTCTGTATCCACTAATTAACGATATTAAAAATAATGCATGTAAAAATATGACGAATAGGAAGCATAAAACTTACTAAATTATCCGCCAGACGTCTCAATGTTTTCCATTTGAAAGAATATGTTTTTCATCTGAAGAAAACGCGTGCAGATTTGTTGACTTGTTGCGAATGATATAATATGCGACATAATTTCGAGAAGTAGGGAAATGGATACAAAGTGACTTCAGATTAGCTACACTTGCAGACGGCACGGCTAATCTGCGCGAAATATAATTAGCTTTAATGACTAATGCTAGTGAGGCCGCTAAATTTAGCCAAATGTAATCATAACAGCGCAGGTGGTCATTTTACCCTTTTCAAGTATTTGACAAGTCCAAGATTATACGGACCGCGCAAAGCAGCGGCCGCAGTGAGTCATAGCGAAGCTAATTATATATATAATGCCTTTGCCAGAATATACTCAAAGGTCCTTTTTGGCCTTTTAGCTCTTTTCTCGTTCTCAATTATAGTACCATATGCGTTATAATTTATCCATTAATTTTAATCGTTTATTCATAAATTCATGCGTGCACTGAAAGAGAAATTTTGCTAAAGAATCTAAAAATTCTAAATTTCTAGATACAAATCTAAAATTAATTTTATTGGATCATTAAAATAGTTTTGCAGGATTTTAAATATGATGAGTAATGCTGTAAAATGTTTTGATATTCTAGTAACAAATTTTGTCGTCCTATCTAATTATTTTGATGGTAACAAAATTATTTAATCAGATCTGTATTTAGCTAAATTTTTCAGCAAAATTGCTCTTTCAGTGTGATTAACATTTTTACAGTAGATAATATTTATCCTTTTTCTGCCAGACTTCTTTTGCTAGAAATTTAAATGAAATTTAAAATCCTAAAGTTTCTTTTGAACTCCAATTCCTGATAAATTGTTTTTTTCTTTTAATTTTACTTAGTCGAATTGTTAAGTTGATATTTACATTTTTATCACGATTACTTCTGTGATGAATAAGTTTTCGTACATTTTGTTTTTTATTATAATAAATTTATTATTTATTATTTATATGATGTTGCAGATGTACGAAAAAATGCGTGTAAGATCGTCGAGGTGACTGTGAGAGCATGGAGACTATGGAGGAAGGTGATGGTCGTCTGCAAAATGGTTCGTCCGCGAAGATGCCGAATCGGTTGAAGCTCGTGCTAAGTGATGAAAATGACAAGGTGACAAGTGAAAAGACAGCGGAGATGGATCCGTACAAGGAACTGGAGCTCTATCTCGCCAAAGTCAAGGTAAGTCAATATTGAATTCATACTTTTACAGCATTTTAATTGTAAAAAATTGCAAAACTAATCTTAAGAAATTGAAGAATTTTATAATTAGTGACTTATAAAAGAAATCACATATAATGAGTTATAAGAAATCACATATAAAGCCTGATTTTTATGATAGATTAAATGCTTTAATTAGTAAATTAAATTACTGCTAAAGAGCATGATTATATTGAATTATCTACAACATTAATAGAGATATTAGTTGGAAATTATATTAGAATGAACACATTTCATTTCAATGGATAATTATAATATAAGAATCTTTTTATACTTTTTCCGACGTTTCGTTATGAGATCTTCTGATACCTTCGTTTCATAATTAAATTTTCTGATATATTACATCGTATCTAAAATCTGACGTAAACGTTAAGAAATTAATCGTATTTGAAATCTCGCGCATTGCCTGCGGGTGTGATTAATCATCGTATACATATCATTCGCATTCAAAAGTCCCACTCGTTCTATCTTTAACCCGTACGATTAGACGCGCTGTTTTGCAATTTCGCTATTAAAAGCATGTTTATACGAATCGTGATAGGTTCCAACGTTTCACGTAATCGCGTTTATATGACCGGATCTTAAAAGAAGACGAAGATCAGCACTGATATAAAAAGGTCGAGTGAATCGACGCCCACTTTCTCTTACGATAATCGATTCTGATTCCATGGAAGTGATTCGATTCCTCGACTTCTTAGGCCCGAAACGGAAGATTGGAGCGGTGAAAGGAATCGGCGCCGTGAGCTTCGCCCATATTTTTCATTATCGAACGGATCATCGTAAGAGCAAATGATTTCTCTCGGCACGATGGACCAAGCACGATGAGCGAATGATTCTGTCCTGATAAATTTCTCGTCTTTCTTAATTAAAATTATTTTGATGCGATCTCTCTCTAAATCACGCGTATCTTGTTTAATGTATACAACGTGGAAGGTCATCTTGCAGTCTTGCAGTACATCCTTCTCGATTGATCATTTAGCATGCCATAACACTGCTCACTTAGCACAATAAAATCGATCATCGGCCTTATCGATCGCCTTCATTGATCGCCAATGGCGAAGCATGTCGTGACAAATTAGCCGCGATGTCGACGATCACGAATTTCCGAAACAAGTCCCGAGTCGTTCTTTATTCTTGGTTGTTTTTCCGTATTCCCTTCCTGTTCCGATGTTTATACATCTGTTTTAGAGAACTTTATCTAACTAAACGACTCCAATGGCACCCGAGAGTAAACCGGTTTTTGTTTGCGAATTCGCGTAAGGCGCATTTGGTTACAGGTGTCCATTACATTCCCATGTGACTGGTTTAAATATTCATTAGCTCTGCAGTGGATACACTTGGAAAATCTACATAGAGCTTAGACGAGAATTTATATCATCAACATTCTAATGATATATTAATTTTACATAAATAATACCTAATAGCATTTTTATTACATAACAATGCATATTTGGCATTAAATATGTAAATAATATTAATCATAAAAGTCATTGACCGTTAGCGAGTTTTCTCCGTCAGTATAATTTTTTCCTCAATGTGTTATCATTCTAAAAATAATTCTGATTGTTCATGGATCAATTGATACATTAATTTAATAGATCGACTAAATCTTAGTGATCTTAGTGATCTAAAGTCGTAATATTGTGGTCTAGAAAACTTATGAAATGCGATGGATACTTTTGCATTTTCGTTTATATATCACGATTTCGATTCATCAGCTGTTGCTATATAGATTACGTTTTTCGTCGTTCGCTTGCGATGTGTTCGTTGATTTCGAGCATGCGAGCATGCGTGCTTGTGTCGGTTCCGTGTCGTTCTTTGGCACGTACCGATGCATCGTGAGTGCATCGGTGCATGTCGACGCAGCGCAAACAAACAAGAAGAGTCCCATCGTATCGCAAGAGGGATAAGGAAGGTGGCGGCCGATGGCTCATCGTTAAAACTAGTTGGTGCGGAAGTCGTCTCTCAGTCTCCTACTACTATTTCTCAGATAATGCCTGCGAGTGCTGCTACTGGTAGACTTAGTACGCACGATGTACCTTAACGTAGTCTTTACAAGAAACTTATCGCCGCGATATAATCGGAACCCAATATCGTTTCCAGATGAATAATTGACCACTTATCGGCTAATGAGTGATCTGAGCTTCAAAGATCTCGTAGATCCATTTGCGTATTATCGTTTCTCTTTATAAATGATTGATAGTAACGATGTCTATAACATGTCACTGATCATTTACTTGCGCTTGATATTAGATCATCTTGTGCGATTTCCTAACTTTGATTAATTTCTATTATACTACAAGTCTTTATGGTTGCGCACGAACGTGATATTGATTGTATCTTGCGTAACTAACAATTCTGCAGGCGTAAAATGGTTACATGTTATTTTTAATTATTTATTGCTGAAACTTTTGCTCTCATATGATCTCATGTGAGAGTTGATGGCGCAATTAATACATACATTTGTAATGCATGTTAAGTGTGACGTTTCGCGTTTTTCTTGCAATGTCGAGCGAGGGAGCATGATGCTTGATATTCTCCCAAGCCGAAAAGCAGATGACACAAACGGATTCTTCTCGACCCATTCGTTTTTTTGCATGCCCCTTCTGTGCGTATACTTTTTTGTTGTTTTCTCTGACCGTGTGAACTGGTGGGCGTTTATTAACTAGACAGATAGAAGGAACCGCACATCTCACACTTGTAATCGTTCGATCTGCGAAGAATTTGCGATCCTTGACCTTTGTGATGCGTCTGTTTTTTGGAATAGCCTGAATCACCTTAATGCGCTCGGACATTAACAAAAGAATAAAGACCGTGATCCTATTGAAGGTTAAATTTGGAAGAACAACTTAAGTAATAATTGAATCGCACACGATACAATCGCATTGTATAGCGAATGTTTTGAAGTCAAACCAATATTAGCAATCGTTGTAACAAATGTCAAATTCTTTGCAAATAATAATTATTTTTATTAATATTTTATTAAAATTTATTAATATAATAAATTTTCTAAAACCATTATAATTCTATATTGAATCGATGAAAATAAATTTAATTAAGAGAAATTTTATTATCGGTCAAAACGGATCTTATGTTAATGTTTCTATCTTTCGGTATGAACTACTTTCGGTACTTATATTTGTATACTTTATATACATCCAATTCTGCATATCGTTGAATTCTTTTCCAATTTTATAAGAATATTAATAATTTAATATGTTAATAAGAAATATGTTAATAAGAAATTTTAAAAACTGCGAATAATTTATTACGAAAAATTTCTCATTAATATTAATATTCTTATAAGATGCTTATTAGCATCAATATTATTAAATTATTTGTCAGTTTAATATGTGATATTACTACTCTAGTTCTGTTCATGATTGCATTTCAAACCTGATTTTGGCGATTTTTGGCAGAATTGTATACACACATAAATTTACACTAAAATGTGTAAGCATTAAGATCCGCTTTAATTAATAATAAGATTTTTATCTAATTATTTTACTCTTTAACTTTTAGAATAAATTGAAAGTTTCAATAATTTTTTAATAATTGAGCCACTTTTTTCAAAACTGATGCAATTTTCATTCTTTAGAGATTCCATTTGTTAAACAGTACAGTGAATAAATCTCGTAATGATTGTTAGCAATTATATTTTTGGTTTTGCTATAGTATTATATTATTACATTAATAATTAAGATATACACCATATAGTTAAAAATAATTAAGTTTCCGTTCATTGACTCTAATATTATGCAAGATTTATAGAAGATTTATAGAAAATTCAGGAATTAGATGAACTGAATGTTCAAACTATTATTAGTCATTGAGTTTATTATTTAGTAAATCAAGTTTGAAGCTTTTCAAGGTTTAAATTAAGGAATCTGTTTTACTTTTTCACGTTAATGAGAAATCGGAACTATTTATCCAATCGGAGGCGGCAACTGAACGAGGAAACTTGTTTTGCATCTCAAGTCTGTAAATGTTCGCCAGATTTAGAGTCATGGTCCGACCAAACTGTCACCATGTTTATGGCAATTTGAAAGCGCAAATTCCTGAATCAGCATGTGTTCTTCCATACATTCGGTTTTCCTCGAGTTTTTCTGTACGCAGGTTAAAATTTCCAAAATTATGAAATACCTTTATTCATAATTACTGGAATATTAATATTGTAAAATATGGTATATTCTGTGATAAAAGTAATCTTTATTTTATCTTTGTTATACATACAATAAAACAAGCATTTTTTTCTATGCTGTCAGAATGAATTGGAGAATCTTTTTTTTTTATCTGTACAAAAAGTGATAAGGTCAAAGCTGAATATTTTAATTTATATTTATTACAGTCATTTTTTTCCTTTCATTTCCTAACTTCTGAACTTTGATTACATATACATATTTCTATTAATCCGAAGATCTTCATTTTTACCATAGTGACGTGAGATATGAGTGTCATATAAAATCATGCAGGATCTTAGTTTTAATAAAGTAAGCAAGATATGATTTTTTCCTCTGTCCTCATTTATCTATCTTGTACCAAAGTGAACAAATGCATTCTTTCGATGATATCATTCTTGCGATGACGCGTATCTAAAGTAGACACTAGTCATACTTGGTGTTTGAGTTGATTGGTATAGAAATCAAATGTATATTTCGTGTATCGACACCCACGCGCGTTTTCAGAGTGTGAAATTGTGTTTCTGATCTAAGATTCCGGTAGATTGTGAGATTATTTTCTACAACCCATTGACAACGGAAAATATTTGTAAGACCATCTTACCATCGAGTGTCAACAGTAACACATACATATTTCTTCACGTTCGTGTAATCATTAAGTAATAATCGCACAAGCCCATAGATCGAAGTCTAAGTAATCATTGGCACGGCGAACTTTCCATAACCAAATGATAGAAGCCACTGTTCTCGTGAACTGCATCTTCAATTAGGTATCTTCTAAGAATGAACGTATAATTAGTTCCCACTGTTACGTTATTATTTTGAAATTATTTTAAAGAAGTCGCAAAATGTAGGAGGATTTTTTTTAATTGGAGCAACTTTCGCAAAATTTTATTTTGCGGTTGTTAGAAACCTATTTTACCACCACACATCAAACACTCACATATATAACCTTCCTTGAAATTGTGAAGAATCGCTCGCGTCTATAGTAACTCTAAGAAGTATCACGGTCGATGTTCGTTCGGAGGGCGGTCATAACGCGTTTAAAACGGCAGTTTAATGCAAACACGTTTCGCACATGTGCGAGGGAGCGCGTTTGGTACACCGATGCCACGCCACAGCTTGCCTGAGGTTGCGGATAATAATCAGAACGGAATGTAGCGACCTCAAGCGTAAATACAAGCGTCTCGACCAAGCGCGCGCGGCAGCGTTTCTATCTGCATAACTATCTCCCGATCTCAAACGTAACACGTATACGGGCTCGTGAGACGGTGCGTCCGAATGCGGAATAAATTCGTGGCTGCGACAGACGAGATTGATTGAAGTTCCAAAATGGTATTAGGATTTTTTTGTATTTAATATTGTTAAAAATTACCCCGAAATATATTGTATATAGTTTAGAATTAAAATATACATTTTAAATATTTTTTTCTAATTATCTTATTATTTATTTATTCATCAACGTATTTTTATTGTCATTTTGAGATTCAGACATCCAGCTTTCTTTTTTCAAAACTTTTTTCATTGATAACTTTTTTATTAATAAAGATATATTTGTTGGTATCATTATGTTTCTAATTTTAATGTCTGCTAATTGAAAAAAATTTTTACAGTATTTTTATTTTTATAAAAATTGTAAGCCGAATTGAATTGGATATGTCATACCTAAATATGTTATTTCCGTTGCGTGGCAACAAAGAATTAAATATTCTATGCACAATGCTGTTATTGATACTTTGAAATTTTATAATGTAATATCTTTAAATCAACGCGCATATAAAAATGATAGTAGTTATGACTGTTTTGAAAATATATAATAAAAAAATTATTAGGTATTCCTAATATCAATACGTGACAAATGACGAGTTTTGTGCGAACAGCAATAAAAATTTCTTTAAAGTACTTCGAACACCAAAATTTGTCTGTATATGTACGGATCTTTTTATACTACGATCATTTAAAAACATTCTTTTCAAACATTCTTTTCTAGTGTTGGAGATACTGCAATAAATTCACAAATAGGTGCCTTAAAATTGTGTATTTATGATTAACGTTATAATTAATTTATATGCTACGAATTTCTTTTGCATATTTTTGTTAACCTGGATCTCGCCTTAATTTGATAATTATTTCTTTTTAATTTACATTGTTAATTTGATATTTCTCACTTGATATAATTTTCTTTATGTTTTTACATAAATTTACGATTGTATTTTCTACTTTGTACACAGAAAGAATGATTTTGCTGATGTAAAAATTTTAATTAAAATTTAGTTAAATATAAATTTGAAAATAATTAGGTTGGACAGTCGACATAATTATATAAAACGCTTAAACTTACAGTTATTAAAATGTTAAAAATGATTATGACATTATCATCAACGTTTAAGCGTTCTACGTAATTATTTTAATGATTCAACAAAATTATTTTCTAATCTGTTTATAGTTAGATTTTTAGATACTTCAGCAAAATTGTTCTTTCTATTTGCTGTATTCTATTTGCTATATATTCTATTGCTTGCTCATTTAACAAGTTAATCAACAGGTTAAAGACGGCTTCGTGAATTTCTGTCACGATAAATTGATAGAAATAAAAACAATAAATCATTCCCGGAATGTGTTAGAAGTCTGCACGGCGAATCTTGGAAAAGTACACAGATTTTACGTAAACGGCACGAAGCCGGTTTATTTCACCTCGACGGGTGCTTCGGCGAAGACTGTTCTCACCTTTACGCGTTTACGAGAGATCAATGGTAGATCCATATAAATTTTCGAGGAAGTTCTGGTGGAGTCGCGGATAAAAGACGGTGCTTCTCACGGCCAATCGCGCGAACTCTTCTACACTTGATGCGCTGCGTATCGACGCATCGCCACATAAATCGTACGCTAGAGTGAATCACGATAAAATCTTCGGATGCAAAATGGGTAAACTCAGAATGCCGTCTATATGCGACGACAGGGAAACGAAGTGGGCAGGAAACATTGAATACGGAATAGCATCCGGCTATAGTTATCTCAGGACTTCCCGATATCGTCAGGACTTGAAATTTTTTCTGATAATAACTCGGGCCTTGGAAGTAACTTGGGCCTTTCTACTTCGTCTTTCTAGGACTAGAAACTTGAAAGTTATCGCACACTGAAAAATGTTGTGTCAATAAGAAGTACAAATAAAATTAATTCTTATCATATGAATCAGAATTCTGGAAAATGAAACAGAATTCTCAGATTTCTTATTATAATTTGAATTTTTGGTTAGCTCGACTAAAGCAAAGACAGTATGATGGATTTAATTAGAAATGTGTTTGGCTTGTGTTTTTTTGGTTGAATCTGAATTACAAAACAAGATTTTTTCCAGCATATCTTCATTACTCTATTTTTTCTATTCATTTATTTATATTATTATATATTTATATGACGTATATACTTATATTTTTGACGTCCATTAAGCTGACACAGCCACTTCAGCACAATCGAATAAAAGTTGCATAGAAATTTAATGCTTTTTTGTAACTAATTTGTTGCTCTATTCCCGATTTTATTGCTCCAGTCAATTCCGAAGAAATGGCTGTGCGAGCATAAGAATAAAGTTAGCACAGCCACTCAAAAAAATAAAAAAAAAATACGGTATATTCTTTTTGTGCTAATTTATTGCTAATTAGTTGCTCACTTCCCGATTGTTGCTCTATCTTATTTCTTACGTATAGTTGTTTATGCTTGTCTCTCGCAATAATTAAATATAAACTATTGCGAGAGACATAAATAACTATGCGTAAGAAATGCGTTTTAGAGATGATATATATATATAAATTTATATTGTAAGAAATCGATTAGAATAACGTTTTTATTCGACATTGAAAATAACTCAATAGAAATCGAAATGTATGTTCTATTTAATTATTATTTATTCTCACAGAAATATATACATATAGAATAAACATTCAGCTTAGCTCCTTCTAATTCAATTTATTATTTATTGTTTTAGTTAAATTAACGAGATATTGAACAGTGGCGACTTATAGGAAGTATTAAAGATAACTTAAACTGTAATGTGAGTGTATTAAAATTATAGTGTATTAAAATTAAACAGTATAAAATTAAACAGTAAATTCATAATTCAGAATTAAGTTTATCCTAATCTCTTAACTTATCCATTTTAAGGCAATGAATATGTTATATACATTTATCAGTTAATTTTTATTAAATTGATTCATATTTAGATATATGTATATATGATATGGTATATTGTATATAGTGATGTATATAGATATGGTACATTAATAAAATTATTACATATCCGTAGCCTCAAGAAAAACATTAATTCATCACTCACCAACCGATGCGCAACAGCGGAGTTAAATCTGCAACGTTGCTGCGATGATTCTGTAACAAATAAATTAAAGTTCAAATTTAAAACAGAGTAAAGAAATAATCATTTAACTTTAAAAAATTGCTGTACGAACGCATGCAGTTTGCTAAAAAATTATCATGCAATTTCGAATACATCATTTTTGTAAGCATCGAATTTTTTGTACCCATTATTTAATTAGATATAAAACAATTATATATTCACTAAAATAATTATATATTTTTTCTAAAATAATTACCTATATATTCTCTAAAGAAGATCTTATCAAAATTAATTTGTTTAAAATTTTAAAGTAATTTTAAAAATATTTTAAAATTATAAACAAATTTATTTTTGCTAAGATCTTTTTTATAATTATAATATATAATTATTTTAGAAAATATATATGATTATTTTATCTAAATTTCGAATAACTTTCTTTTTATCTAAATTAGATAAAAGAAGAGTTACTTAAAAATTACTTACAAATTTTATACAAATTTATTTTTACTAAGATCTTTAAAAAAAATAC
>Ga0157364_1006189_pt1 | contig 12266 bp, 2 predicted proteins | sample AttsexASBM2_FD_111476 | JGI IMG/M metagenome (GOLD analysis project Ga0157364, IMG submission 111476) | Fungus gardens microbial communities from leaf cutter ant in Ribeirão Preto, State of São Paulo, Brazil - Atta sexdens ASBM2 | ecosystem: Host-associated > Fungi > Mycelium > Unclassified ...
AACCGGCGCGGATTCGCCGGACAGTGAAAAATCGACGGTGCCTTCCTCATTGAAGACGCGTAGTTTTTCAATAACATCGTACGATTATCGTGGTATTGACTTATCGCCAATCAGTGATATTTCGAGAAAAAAAAATACAGGTACAGTAACCGAACCACGTTCATCAGAAACGTACACCTCGAAGATCGAGAAAGTCAATGTCGTTGATGCCGCTATCGATGCCGCGGCGAGCAATCCTTCCTTCAATGATTCGATCCAATCTACTACATTAATGTTAGAAGAGGATAACGATACGGACAGCTGCGATAAAAATATTTTTGCCGATTTTCTAGAAAACCAGCCGGATTTAACGAGAATTTATTCTAAAACGGAACCAGATCTCTTGCCAAAATCTTGCAAGGATCTAATGAAAGCAGCATCTGCGACTTCTGCTTTGACCAGCGAAGATTTAACAAAACTCCAGGTGACATACCGTAACGATCTCGACGTTACACTGCAATGTGACGATGTTGATGCATATGGTATCAATGATGCTAAAATGAAAGCCGATTTCAATGAGAGAAAACTTTGTGTAACGCCAAAAAGTCATATTAACGTATCTCAGATGGCTAAATTTCAGAATTTACTGAAAGACAAGAAATTCAAAAATAGAAAATGTTCAAGTCCAAGTGTATTACACCTTTTAGAGCATGCTGCGTCGCCGTGTAAAGATAGCCCTCCGGCTAATAAACTCCATTCCTTAACTGATGCGATGACTAATCCTTTACGATATTACAGCCCAAAGAGATCGCGTTCTACTCTAGAACTTGATATACTGGACGTAACGAGGAACGTGACGAAGAAAACAATTTGTATGTCGTCGGTTCCTATCACTTCCATTATTAAACCTGTCACTGCCGCTAACAAGATCCTAATACGACGTGAATTGAAAACGATGAAGCTGACGGTGAACCACATGGCGGGTCTTGGTATTTCGGTCGAACGGTGCGAGGCGGCTAGGCCATTCTACGTGATCGCCAAAATGGATCCCAACGGCGAAGCCGCTAAATCGAAGCAATTCCGCATCGGCGATGAAATCGTCCGAGTCTGCGGACGTAGGATACGCGGTATGTCGATGGCGGAGGCGCGAAACGCTTTGCGGAGTTGCGTTGGTATTGTTGAACTGCAAATCGCGAGAGAACCGAATTCAGCTTTCGGTGAAGAAATCGGTGATACGTGGGGCAACGCCTTGACGCGAACGCGAAGCGATCCTGACGCGTGGATTTTGAAGAACAAAAGAACTGAATCGTTAGTTTCCTCTAACGATGCTGGATCTTCAACGAACGCTGGAATTCCTCGCGCCGTTGACGACGCGACTGTTAGTCTCCAGAAGATGACAGGTATGAAGAAGTTTCAGGTCATGAGAAAACGAAGCTCTGAAGCGTCCACTGTTCGACGAGGGTCCAGTTTATCCATTGATCTGTTGACGATCATATTAGAAAAAGGAGCGCCGAAGAAATTGGGTTTCTCCATTGTTGGCGGCGTTGATAGCAATAAAGGACGCATGGGTATTTTTGTGAAGGATATTATGCCTGGTGGACAAGCTGCAGAAGAAGGTACGTATTTCTTGCGAAACATTAGAACGGTTTATTTTAGAATATGAAATTGATATATTCAATAAGAGAATGGATTGAAATAGATTGAAATGGATTCAGATTTTCAGAAATACACATTCGCAAATATTAAATTAAAATTAAAAATTCTGAATAAGAGATGCAGTTTTTCGATCCATTTGAATCCAGTTGAATAAAAAAGTTCTTTTTTTATTCAATTGGATTCAATGGAACGGAATGAGAATTAAATAAATAAGATTAAAGAAAGAATAAGGTAAAAAGAAAATAAGACTAAAAAAAGTTCTTTTTTAACTTTAATTGAATTTAATGGACTTAAAATATGCATAAAAATTGTAATCTATTTTAATCCATTCTTGATTACTGGGTATATAAAAGTACACAAAGGAAGTACGTTGTATCTTTTTTGACGATACGTACGAGAGAAAATTTGCAGTGGTTTACCTGTAATGTTTAAGGTACTTTGAGAGTGGGAGACGAAATTTTAGCGATCAATGGCTCCTCGTTGGATGGGCTGACGCACGCCAAGGCATTACAGATGTTCAAAAGCGCCAAAGCCGGAAACTTGATACTTCACGTCGCTCGAAGAGATTCAACGCATAAACGGTTGTCACGCAAACCATGCAGTTTAGATTAATATTTAGCTATTAACATGGTTAGTTTTTTTGCTTTGCTCTATTAACAATTACCGACTATAATCTTTGCTTTTTGCTTTCAGTGCCGTTATTAATTAATGATAATATATGAAAAATTAACGAAAATTTTTCTATGTTGCAGATATGTCACTCAAGCAAAGTCGTACGATTGCCTCGATAAATTAACGAAATCCACTGATGAATGAAATTATTGTCATTATGTTTGGTCCTTAATTATATTATTAATTTTGTTTTTAAAAACATAATGAATTATCAGAAGTTACAAAATTTTCTATTAGATACAATTTCCAAAACTTCCTGAGTTTATTAAATTAAAAATTTACATCTAAATATAAAAAAATTTACATTAAAATATTTTACATTCTAAACATTTCTTGTATTTTGGTTAGCATCTAATGTGCTTTCGATAATATTTTGTACGTAGAGGGATATATTATAACTGAACTCTAATGTGATATCAATTACTTTCTAACGAATAATGTTAGTAACATTTTTTTCTAATAGATCTTTTTTATAAATAAAAACATTTCGCATTATATAATATATATATATATATATATATATATATATATATATATATAACATATATATAATATTAAACTTAAACTCTCTAAACAAGATCTCAGAGATAACAGTTCGTATTTATTTTTGTTTTCATATATTTCTTTTACATTTAATTAATATATCCTATTTCAAAAAAATGAGACAAATAAAGTTAAACTTTGCAGAATAATTATTAAATTATATGCTATTCAAATATTTGCATTTCTTATTCAGAACGTATCTATTTAGATATGAACGTTATACTTTAACGTTAAAGAAATGTTAAGTAAAAAAGTAGAGAATTAACAATAATGATATTGTGCAGCTTTATAACCATGTCCTGTTAGATATGGTACGCTAACAACTTGGAATATGGTTTAACTTAATAGCATTGTGGGATTTAACAAATGTTTTTATTTAAAAATATATTTTTGTGTAAATCAACCTACACGAACATCAAAAAGCTAATTAATTGCTTCCGAAAGCACGAAAGTCATCAACTGTGCATAATGTTACTACAATAATTAACAATTTTCATTAAGTTATTTCGTTAAGAGACTGACATTACGAATGTCTACCTGCAAAATGCTGTGATAATGATTGTAGTCGTATCGATCGATATTATATGAGTTGTATATTTAATAATAAATGTGATTCTGTTAAATAAAAATATAAGTACTTGGCAAACTTTCTTCTTTCAATTAAATACTTTATACTCATCATCTTACAAAGTATTGTACAATATATAAACAACGCTAATCTTGGAATTTTTATAGTTTATCGAAGACGTAAAGAATTAGCTAAGCATTTATGTTTCAAAACTAATTAATTTTTAAACGATAACAATGCCGTGAAGTAAGATACACCCGTTCGTACCACCTTAAAACATTTAGAAGCATATAAATCATTTTCTGCATATTGTAAATTATTTTTCCAGATTGTCTTCTTACCGAAACGAAGGCTGCCATTGACAACGAAAACAAATTCCCTGCTGTCAGTTTACATGGCACAATACTTCTGTAAAGAATTATGATTAGCAGTGATTTTAGTCTTGGTGAAAATTTGTACCATTCCGCTGCATATCTGAAAATATATATATATAAAAAAATTAATTTTTATTTAAATTTTTATCAATATATGTCACGCAAATTTTACAAAGTATCATAAATTAAAAAATCAATATTAAATAAAATCTATTAAATAAAATCTCATGTAACACTTTTTATAATATATCCAAAATTTTATATGTACTTGCACTTTGCATAACATATTTCATGTATAGTTTACTATTAAAAATTTACTATTACAAAATAATTTGAATTACAGTTATAAAATAATTTAAAATCAATTTGCAAATTTTGAATATAAATATTTAAAATAACGGATATTTAAAACGTTTGAGAAAATATAAAATAATTATTACGCTCGATGAAATATATTCTGACTTTCATCCATTAATTTCTGGCCAGAATAACACACGATCATCAATTGTAATAACGCCCCCATGATTATAAACGTAAATCTAATCAGTTCTTCTAATTGGTCTAACACATAGACAATCTATAATACATCAAAGATATTATACATCCATGCGCTCTCTGAAATACAATCATATTTGCACAAAATTTATGAAATCATAAGTTTTTTTAATTTAATATATTGATGCCAATTATTGGAAAGTCGATTATTTAAGAACAATACTTACTCGAACTCCAAGTAAACTAAAAACTGCAGCAATGAGCAATAAAAAGCTAATTCCGACAATTTTGTGCGTATCATTCAATATATTGACATATCTAATAATAAATTTAATTAATTAATTATATGCTTTTATTAACAATTATCCTAGCAAACAAGTTGACGTTATTTATCGTTATTTTAACGATGATTTTAAAAAAATAATATTTTGAACATCAAAATGATAAGTAACATCACCTTGTTTACTGGTATAAAATAAAATTGGACCAATGAGAATAAGTCTAATTAGATAAGAGAAATTCTAGTTTCGGTCAAAGTAGATGTTAATACTTAAATATTTCGGTATAAATTTATATACATATCCAATTCTGCAAATTACGCACTGAAATTTTTTTCAGTTTTGATGAAACAATCATGAATAGAACTAGAAATAGGAGATTCTGGTTCGAATTTCGACTGATATAATATTTTTCGCAATAATTAAATTATAGGCAAGTCTTTGAGTTTTTTATTAACAAATTATTAATATTATTAATAATATTTTCGTAAGATTAGCATCAATAATATTAAATTATTTGTCAATTTAATATGTACGTGATATTATTATATCAATATATTAGGTGTAGTAAAAAGAAATCTATTATTTTTCCATTCAATTTCATGCAAAAATAATGGGTTTCTTTTTACTATACCTAATATATACTCTCTAGTTCTATTCATGATTGCGTTCAGGATTAAGAAAGATTTCGGTACGCGGCAAAATTAAATATGTATAGATACATAACAAATACATTCACACTGAAGTATTTAAGCTAGAGATATACGGAGGAGCACATAAGCTATTGAATCATATCTCGAATCAAAATATCAAGTGCCAATATATCAATTCCGATAAAAAAAGTTTTTATGCATGAATATTGAATATCTATAAACATACATAAACACGCATAAATATTCATAAACATATATATTCATAAACATGTATAATTATATATGAAATATGTTCATATACGTTTATACATCCTTCTTTCTTTCGTAAAATTATTTTTTAGTGTAATAGAAGTAATAATAGTAATGTGAAAACATAAAAAATAATTAAAGGGATAATTTAATTTTGTATTTGTTTAAAAAAAAATGTTTTTGTTTTAAAAAAAATTTTGGAAAAATGTAAAAAAAATTGCTCATACATAATTATGCATAATTTTATATATAATTATATATAAATAATTTTTTTACATTTCTTTAAACTTGATTTTTTTCTAAAACAAATAGTGCGAAAATTACCTTTTTATAATTTTATAATAATTTTAAAAAAAGAAGGATGTATGGACATATTTCATATATAATTGTACATGTTTACGAATATTTATGCGTGTTATGTATGTTTATATATATTTATGCATGAAAAATTTTTTATCGGATGTATTGATTAGAAATAGATTCAATATTAGACAATTTGTAATACCAATATTAGATATAGCGAATTCGGTGGCCTGCACAGATTCTATATTAATACCAGAGTCGCGTTAATGAAATTTGCACCCAACTAGGGGCTTGTAATCTTCAAGTGATCCCACTCCCCCTAATGATTAAACAGTAAAAAAATTATAATAATATTTTAAATACACTTGTATGTGTGTAATTAGAATGTAGACAATTGGAATTAGTAGTTAAGGCTGAGATTTATTGAATTATACTTGGACTACAAATGTACAACAAATATAATGTAAATTATTGGGTTGTCCGGAAAATTCGTACTGATTTTGAAGGAAAATTGAAACGTAGAAGATTTAAATTTTAGAAGATTTAAATTTTAGTATACATTTATTAAATTTAAATCTTTTGCGAACTTTCCGAACAACCCAATATATCATTAATCTATTATCATGTTAGAAAAGCAGAAATCAAGTATGAGTCAAGTATATATCTATAATGTTAATAGAATTATTATTTGTTGGTTATTCCATGATTTTACAAAAATCGCAAAATTATAAATGCACTTGTTTTAAATAATTTAATTTTTTTTATTGTGACGCCCTTGACATTTTGGCTTTCTGGGGCTCAAAACCCCAAAAGTAGGTTAAGTCCTTATAGAATACCGATGCTTTGAGCCAAGTATGATTGGTGAAAAATAGGTGAAAGGGATAAATTTTACATAACTCGTTCTTCACCAATCAGCGCTCAAAGCGCCGATATCCATATGAGAATCCGGACTAATACGCTACTGGTTAGTACTGCCCTGATGCAGTACTAGTGCAGTATGGTCTCGGAATAAATGCGATCAATCACAGTGCAGCATTAACTTAGGGCTTTAACTTTAAACTGAAGTAGCACAATAACATTAAATTGAGATAAAGTGAGTACTAAACAGTGCTGTAAATCTACTTGTTTTTATCAATTCTTGCAGAATATAAATTTTATTCGCCATTTTGATTAAATAAATCAAACCGCACTGTCAAAAATTTTAGTTACAATAAGGTTTACTCTCATTCAATTCATTTCATTTTACTGAATATAATTTTAACGCTGCAGTCTAGTGCAATTTTTATTCGTGGAATATAACACAAAGTTCTCATGATAATGCAGTATAATCTAACCGAATGCGAAAATTTCTTGGCATTGGAATAGAGAGCATTGATCGAATATGTAGCATGGAAAAAGTTTATACTTAGCATGCGCAGTGTGCGCATATCCAGAGAAAGATTTTTTTCGATATAAAGAAATGTTTCTTTGCTATACAGTTAAAGAAAAAAATTCTTTGATTTGAACGTCATTTCTTTAATTTAAATATTATTTTTTTTAATCAAATTTATTTAATTTAAAAAAATTTATTTGATTTAAAGAAATTATGTTCAAATCGAAAAAATGACGTTCAACTCTGGTGAAAATTTCTCTCATAATTTTTATACATTATTAGAACAGAATTAGAACATTTTTCAGAAATATTCAGAAATATTCGGAAAGTTTACATCTTCTCTCAGAATTTTTCATACAAGTGAATTCTGAAATATTCTGAAATTTCTCATCCCATAATTTTTAGATTTTAAAATTTTTTAGATTTTTTATAACATTTCATCAGAAATTATACTTACAGAAAATCTTAAAAATCTTACGATATTTCATAATTAATATGTATGAAAAATTTTGAGAAAAGATGAAGATTGTTTGAGAAATTTTCCAATTCGTATTAAAAATGTGAACAAGTTATAAAATTATAGAGAAATTCTGAAAAATTACATGAAAAATTCTGAGAAAAATTTTTAAAGAAATCAAAAAAATTTTATCTTTAACTGTAAGCATATAGCAAAGAAATATTTCTTTTAATTGGAAAAGTCTTTTTCTGAGTATATTAGTACAAGTTGCCGAATTATATTTGTATGATAAAAGAATCATTATTTTCAAAGGCATCCGCAGAATTTTTTCTGGGGGCATGATCCAAAATATAATATATATAATATTGTTATTATATATATATGTATAATATATATAATAACAATAATGTATCGCACAACTTTTTTTACACATAAGATTGGAAATAAGACCGTTTATGTTAAATACATTACTTTAAATATGAAGAGTCACTACAGTTTAAATGTTAAGATGTTGAACTATTATATATATTCATTTAAATGAATTAATTTCAGAAATGATTACGTGCCGATATGATCTCGGTAGTCTAAAGGCTTAGGACGCTCGCACGGAAAGAGATCCAGATTCGATTCCCAGCCGAGGCAATATTTTTCGCAATAAGTTTATTACAGTTTTTTAAGATTAAATTTGGGAAATTTGGGGAAATTATTAATAATTCAGATTGATTGCGTTGAAAGTCCGACAATCACGCACTTATCATTTTTTAAATTAATTCATTTAAATTAATTCATTTAAATGAATATATATAATAGTTCAACATCTTAACATTCAGACCGTAGTGGCGTTTCGCTATTTAAAGTAATTTTTTTATACATTTATATTCATATACATATGTGTACATATATAGCTTATAATTAAAAGCTTATTATTATTATTATTTCGAGAATTAAAATATACATAACATTTATATATATATATATAATATGTTATTATAATATATAATTATATAATATATAATATTATATTATATATGATATATAATTATATATATCATATATAATTACAAATGTATACATCTTTAGGCATTAAAAGCTTTCTCACCGTGACAAAGTAAATATAAATCCAGAAACAGAAATTGTCACTCAGGAAAGAACAAATGTCACTTTTGTCTCCTCTGGATTCCCAGAATTTTTATAAATTTTTTAGACATATTATGCCGTCAATTTTAAAACTTAAAACTGCGCGTTCTTAAATTCATACAAAAAAAAGTTGCAATTTTTTCTGTCTACCAATATGTTCTACCAATATGCTCTAGTTTACACCGAGCACTTGATGCGCACATATGTAATACTGGATTTGTCGCATCACATGCTCTAATATGCTTCAATATGCTCCTAGCATAGCTCCTACTCACTCCAATTCGCTCATTGGAGTGAATAGGAGTTATGGTAGGAACATGAAGCATAGGAACATGAAGCATGTTGGAACATGCGACACGAACAAACCTACATTACTGTAGATGCTTTCCATTTGAGGGCACAAGTAGACACGAGCATCTATATTTTTCTATCTTTCTTAGTATTCAATGAGTAATAAAGATACACACTTGTGTTAACTTGTGTCACTAAATGGAAATTTGATATATACACTCTATATATTGTCATTCAGAGCGACCGAAAACATAGTTCAGACAATCAACTTCTCATTTCCAAAAATCATCTACTTTTAGATGATTCATAAATCCGGATGCGCACGTTTCTATTCAATTTTTATAATAATATCTGGAAAGTTTCGATGTAAAATATTGAAAATCAAATTGAAGTATTAAAAAGATCCGTTTTGATCAAAACTAGGATCTCTTATTTAATTGGATTTATTAAGTGCTATTTAATATAAGTATTTGATGTAAAAACATGCTATCGAAAAAAATCACACAAAAAAAGTCCTTTACTCTAAAGCAAGTTGATGTTTCTTTAAACAGATGATATATTCCCGATATATCATTTCCTCGCTGAACATTTTATATTCTGTATTTGTACAATGTCTGATTTGATTGTCTTCATTGCCGATAGGAACATTTGATATTACATTTTCAACCTGTTGGCTGCAATACCACGAATATTTTGTGAAAATGTATTGTGAATGTTTTATTCTCCCACACTTACCCAATAAGTTGAAATAAGCTGCATGCGTGTGAGGTACATGCTATATGCATGGTATCAACAGCTACCATAATCGTTATACCCACCGTGATCATAATAGAAGTGTACAAAAAAATTGGTACAAAATATTTGTCTTGATCTATTCCGTATTCGCTATATATTGCGATATTTCGCAGACGCGATTTATTAAGAGGTAGTACAACATCGAGAAACATCGGTCCTAGTGACGGTATCATTATAAACATCGACATCATGGTGTACATTAATACTGCAAATTTGTGAAATATGCATTGTTCTTTCAATAATATTCTTCTGCACTAAAATCCGCGTTCGTTATTATTTTTTATTCCTCTAATATAATCTACTTACTCGAGTAAGATACTGTAAATTTCTGTGATATGTGAGAGTAACTTTTCAAAATTCGAACTTCCAAATCGTTTGTAAATATATTCCAATGATTTTCCATGATTTCATATAAATGATGAAACTATTTGTAAAAAATTCATTTCAAAGATCCAGGTGATATATTATAATTATCGATTTCAAAGATCCAAGTGATAGGGGAGACCGGGGCATCATGAGTCATAAAAATTTAAACTCAAAAGTGCATTTAAATATACAAATTTTTGTATCATTTTTTTTAATAATTAAAGCATAATGCATATTTAAAAATTTAATAAGTACATTTAGTAAATATTTATTAGTTTTTAAAAAAAAAATAAAAACATATTTTTTAAAAAAGGACCCATGATGCTCCATACCTGAGGTACTATAAGTCACACAAAAAAATAGTAGGCAAGAAATAACGATGATGAAATTTGAAAAGTATTTTCAATTAACTACACATTCTTAGCATAGACATTAATATAATAAAATATAATTACAACTAATAATTATTAAATAATAATAATTATTTAAAATAGAAAGTTATAAGAAAACAAATGAGAAGTAACTATCAATATAAGATAAAAAATTTATTACGATAAAATAAAATTAATTATTCAGAAGTATAAGCTGCTCTTTTAGTACATATATTTTCTGTATTATCCCGTTTCATGAATACTTAATGTATGACTCATAGTACTCCATTTATACATTTAATAGTATATTTAAACTATAAAAAATAAATTATTACTTGTAATGTAGTAAGTTGAGATAAAATGTGAAGAAACTTGCACCTTATCTTCATACATGTATCTTCTACTACAAAAACAATATTAAAATATTTTTATGCGATTAAAAAGTTATTACTACGAAAGTTATTGCTACGAAAACCATTAATAATCGATGCTTTTCGCTACAAAAAAGAAATTTAATCATTGCCATCTAGATAAAAAGTATGGGCAACGAAGTAACAGTTGTATTGTATAGTAGTATTAATTTAAACATTCTAGCTTATGTATAACAATTTAACAATCAATGATCCATCCTGTGATCAATGGTGCTCCGATTTCCCCTATATAAAATTTGTTTATAAATAAAAATATACTAATCTTGGATTTTATGGACTATCATTATTCTTTTAAGAAGTCCTCTTAAGAACGTACTCCTAAAACACTGATCCCAATATTTACGTCACAAATAAAATGCTTTTAAAAAATCTTTTTTTAATGAGTGAGTTTAACACTTCCTATGAAATTTACCAGGTATGTAAATATGAAACCAGAATTTACCAATAGATGGCCACAGCTGTCAATGTAGTTGCCGTAGTGGCGCCATTGACGCCATTTCCTTGTTCTGATAAAGATTTTCAACTCACAACAATACAAGTTTCATACAACAGTATAGTTTGTAATAGCGTTGAACATGTCGAATTTTGTACCTGGAAACTACGATTTGCGGACAGCATTAATTTTCTGTTACTATTTGAAGAAAACTGCTGCAGAATCGCATCGAATACTTGTCGAAGCTTAGTGAGCATGCTCTTGGTAAATCACATGCATTGAGAGGTTTAAAAAATTCAAAAGTGGCGATTTTGACGTGAGAAACGAAGAACATGAAAAACCACCGAAAAAGTTTGAAGACAGCGAATTGCAAGCATTGTTGGATGAGGATGACGCTCAAGCTCAACAACAACTCGCGGATCAATTGAATGTGACACGAGAAACCGTCTCGGCTACGTTTGAAATCCATGGGAAAGATCCAGAAGATGGGAAAATGAGTTCCACATGAATGAAAGGCAGCAGGAAAACCGAAAAACCACTTGCGAAATGCTGCTCGCCAGGTACAAAAGAAAGTCATTTCTCCATCGAATTGTAACTGGCGATGAAAAGTGGATATATTTTGAGAATCCTAAGCGTAAAAAATCATGGGTAACTCCAGGCGAACCATCGACTGCAAGACCAAATCACTATGGACGGAAGACAATGCTCTGTGTTTGGTGGGATCAGAAAGGTGTGATCTATTATGAGCTGCTAAAATCTGGCGAAACCGTTAATACTGAACGCTACCGACAACAAATAATCAATTTGAATCAAGTTTTGTGTGAAAAACGACCAGAACATCAA
>Ga0157364_1006190_pt1 | contig 12266 bp, 17 predicted proteins | sample AttsexASBM2_FD_111476 | JGI IMG/M metagenome (GOLD analysis project Ga0157364, IMG submission 111476) | Fungus gardens microbial communities from leaf cutter ant in Ribeirão Preto, State of São Paulo, Brazil - Atta sexdens ASBM2 | ecosystem: Host-associated > Fungi > Mycelium > Unclassified ...
AGGTACTAGAATAAAGTGACGTCATACAGCATGGACAACACATGCTGGCCTCATGTAATACTCATGGTCATTTAGGGCAGGGTGCACAGTAGTTAGCACGGACCATGGGCTATAGTATATAAGATAGACTACTTTGTCTTAGGAACTCTATCAAGTTCTCTTGTGTTACTCAATACAAGAGTTGTCTTATTATCCCACTCTAAGGATTTTAAGTCATAACAACAGTGGTGGATATAATGGTGTTGTCTTTATCAGTGCTTGTATGAAATTTATATATTTTTCCAGGTTATCAATTTCATCCTGGATGAAAGTAGGTTCTGAGGTCTTAGGTCTTGGTGAGTTGGCATCATATAGTTTGTATAAAAGGACTTCTTCTTCTTCTTGAATTCATCCTTTGTCTTTAGTTACTGGTTTCTTCAACTCAAAGTCATCTTGTTTATATGTGTCTTAGATTTCCTTGTACTTCAGCATATTCATTTTTTTTCCTTTGCAATTATCCAATTCATCTACCAGCAATGCTTGAATGTGGTATGCTTAATTTTCCATGTCACTTTGAACAATATTTCATAAGTCTTCAAATATACTGAAAATATTGCCTGCTGTCTGTGTTCTGAAGTTATAACTAGCTTGTAGAATCATTGTTTCTATTTCTGCAATTTGAGTATTGGCTTCTTCTACCAACTTGATGATGTTTTGTAATTATAGCTGTATATCCACCATTTGTTTGATTCCTCAAATAATTTTGTGATACTTCTTTATCATCTTGACCAGATTCATATTGCTCAGAGTGTGAGTTTCATATGGGTTGGGTGAGGTAGGAGCAGTTGTGAATTTCTGAGCCATATAGAAAATGTTGGTTGAATGTATTGGAACTGTTAATTTGGGATTTTATCCTTCTCTTTTATAGGTTTTGACTCAAAATTCTTGACTAGTAATCTTCAATTGCCTCTTTTGCATGAGGTAACCCTGTTTCCACTATCCATTGATCATGTTCATCTCTATAACCCTTCTAATGCACTAAGAATTGAGTTTCCTGTCCTTTTTTTCTATGCTTCCTGATTTCTTCTACTTCATACTCTTCTTCCTCATTGACAATATCTGGTGGTGGTGCTGGTTCCATATGCTGACCCTTGAAATGTGATTCTTTGCATCATGTCAACAGGTCTTCATTGAACATATTGTGTATTATCCATCTTTCTGGAAGTTCCAGCTAAAACACTTCTTGACCAATGTTCTTTGAGATCTTAAAGGGTCCATATCTTTTCTAGTCAAGCTTCTTTGAAAGTCTGTTCAAATGGATATTCTTGGCTTCCAGCCACATATTGTCTCCTGTCTTTAGTCCTTATGGGTTTTGTCTTTTCTTGTTAAATTGTCTTTTCATAGCTTCTTTTGCTATTTCCATCAACTTCATAACTTCTTCCCAACTTCTTTGCAGTCCAATAAGGAATTCTTCTAGTTTTGGAAATTCTGTCTACACTGTCAGGTTCTCTTTCCATGGATGTCTTCCAAAGTTGAGTTTAAATATGATGTGTCCTATAGTCACATGTCTTTTGTCATTATATTGGAATTCTACAGCTACCAACCATTTTGTCCAATCATCCTATTGGTAATTGACATAGTGTTGTAGAAATATCCCAATTTCTTGATTAATTTGTTCATTCTGTCCATCTGTCTGAGAGTGATATGCTGTAGATAGTATTTTCTTGGTTCCTAATACTTTTAATAAATCTTCCATAAATCTTGATACAAATTGGGGTCCTCTGTCACTAAGAACCTTTCATGGTACTCCATGTAACTTCCAGATTTTGTCTTGATAGAATTTTGTGATTTCCTCTGATGATATATTCACCATTGTCACTTTAAGTCGAATCATTTTTGTAAATTAGTCTACTATGACCATAATGGCATCTTTTCCATTTGATCTTGGTAATGGTCCAATAATATTGATGCTAATCTCTTCCCATGGTCCTTTTGGCATTTCTAAGGAATGTAATTCTTCTGCTCTTTTCATGTGTTGCACCTTGTTTTGTTAACAATTGAAGCAACCTTGGATATAGTTCTTCACATCACTCTTGATTTCTGGCCACCAGTAATTCCTCTTGATTAATTCCATCATATGTCATTGTCCTGAATATCCTACATCCACTGGTTCATGATTTTCCTGTAAAATCTTCTCCCTAATTTGCCTATTGTTTGGTACATAGATTTTCCTATCTACATAGACAATTCCATTTTCTTTCTAAGATTGACTGTTTTCCTTTGCTAATTCTTTGACTACTTCTTGTTCCTTGGTACTATTTCATTGTATTTCTTCTAGTAAATTGGTTTCTTCTACCACTTGATTTCTTTGTAGTAGGATTATATCCACCACTATCTGTTGTTATGTCCAAAGTTCTCTTTTGAGTATTTGCACATCCTTATTATCTTCCTTGGTATTGACTTGGTCTTTTCTTGGTAAAATATCTGTCTTGGTATTTGTTTTCCCTGGAATATGTTATAATATGAAGTCATAGTCTTGTAACTTCAAATACCATCTTGCTTGTCTTTCATTCAACTTGTGCAGTTCTCTGAAGTATTTTAGATTTTCATGATCTGTCCAAATTTCAAACTTCTCAGTGGCATCTAACAAATGATGTCTCTATTTTGTTAGAGCTTCCATAATTGCAAGTAATTCTTTGTCATATATCTTATAGTTTCTTTCTGCAGTTGCATTGTTCTGGATAAAAATGCAATTGGCTTCCATTTTCCATCTTGTTCTTGGGATAAAACTCCCCTATCACATGTCCCAATACATTTGTCTCAACTTGGAATTTTCCTTCTCTCTTCATAAGAGTAAGTACTAGTTGATTTGTTATTTTGTTCTTTAGTTTGTCAAATGCTCTCTGATGTTCTTCCTCCTATTTCCAATTTTTTTTTCCTTTGAGTTCATTGAGAGGTTTTGCCATATGACTAAAGTTCTTGATAAACCATCTGTAAAAATTTGCAAACCTAAAGGAGCTTTCTACTTCTTTTATCTTGGTAGGGGTCTTCCATTCTTTAACTGCCTTGACTTTGTTCATTTCTATTTGCACTTGTCCTCTACCAACTACTACTCCTAGAATTGGGATTTCTTCTATATTAAAGTTATATTTTGATCTCTTGAAATACAGATTGTGTTTTTCTGCTATCTTCAAAAAACAAATTGTCTGTTCTTTTAGTTCCTTCATTGTTTTTGCAAGGATTATAAAGTCATCCATATAGTTTGCAAGTATATCTTCATATAGCAATTCTTGGAATATACTATTTATCATCCATTGAAACATTCCTGGCAAGTTACATAGTCTGAAATACATTACTTAAGATTTGAATAAGCATTTGTTTGTTAAGAAGGTCACTTTCCATTTTTCTCCTTCCTTAATTTGTACATTGTTGTATCCCCAGATCAAGTCCAATTTGTTAAAGTATCTTGCCTTTTTTAGTTTATCAATGACTTCTCCAATTAAGAGTAGTGGTATCTTGTCCTTTATTGTAACTTGATTCAGTTTCCTATAGTCTTGTACCAATTGTAATAATCTGTCCTTCTTTGGAATATAAAAGTATGGTACTGTGTATCTTGACTTGGACTCTACTATTAACCCAGCTTTCAGCTGTTTGTCCAACCATTGATTCAATACTTCTTTTTCCTTGATCATTATTGCATAAGCATTTGTGTTTAGTTCTTTAGGTGCCTCTTCCATTAAGTTGATTTCATGATCTCATTCTCATTATTCCAGTAGTTTTTCAAACTTCTTTTTATTGAACAGATATATGAAAGGTTGAATATACTCTGAAAAATCCTCTTGTTATGATCTTAATCCTTAGGGTTAGATATAAGAACAACTCTTGTATTAGAGAAACACAAGAGAACTTGATAAAAAGCTCTTTACAAAATAGTCTACCTTATATACTCCTACAGATGGTCCATGCTAACCACTGTGCACCCTATTCTAAATGACCATGTGTAAAGCATGAGGCCAATATATAGTGTCCATGTTGTATGACATCATTTTGTTCCAGAACCTTCTACTTCCTTCTCTCAAGTCTTGTGATCAATGTTGTGATCACATCATCAGATGTGACTGATGTGACTGATCACTTCTAACCCTAAACCTATAGTTCTAAAAATAGAAAAGGTGGAAAATAAATCAAAAAATAAAATAAAAATAAGAAAGAAAATAAAAAGAAACAAAGTCCACTTTCTATGATCTTGACATCTCTAGGTTTGTTAGATCTGGTTTCTTGCCTATTTCCTGTTGTCTGTTGTCTTGTGTATCTGTTACTTGTGTCCTTCTTGTCTTGAACATAATCTCTTGGTAACTTGTCTTACATGATCTTGGACATCTTGTAAACTGTATCTTTCCTTCTTTCCAATTTACTTCTGGGTTGTGTTTAACCAACCAGTCATGTTACGATAGATGCCTCTAGGAAACAGCATGGACATGAGTAAAGGGTATGATGACATGATCGGCTGCACCACATGTAGTCTCAGTCAGTGCCTCATGCAGTAAGTGTGGCTACCTTGCTTTATCCTTGCAGTTTCCTCATGTTTTACTCCTCATGTATGTCTCATGGTTGTACAATGGACTCGTATAAATAGCATAGATACATTCTTGTATCCTTACGCTTTACCACTTCTATATTATCCCTTATACTTCCTCAAGTCTTTGCCTAAGTGCAATCTGAGCTCAAGCTTAATGTCGTTACATTTGGTAAAGCGTCAATGAGCTCACCTTGCAAGAGAGGTGTAACGAGACAGCGTTATCTGTTGAGAAGCAAAACAAATGAAATGAGACAGCGTTAACTGTCAGGAAGACAAGACGAGTTCAAGAAGAACAAACAATATAGAGGCACTGTCAGAACGACTGGAATCTTTACAGATCAATGAAGAAACCTCAATAGAAGAATACGAACAAACAGACATTGAAATGTCAGTAGCACCAGCAACAGCAGCTGCAGCAGTCAGCGAGAACGTACAGGCAGGATTGCCAAAGAGTATGATACCGGACCCAGGATGGTTCGATGGAGACCGGTCAAAGTTTGAAGACTGGTGGAGAGGAATCAGACTGTTCCTCAAGAGCAACAGAGTCACCGGAACAGACGATAGGATCACAGCGATCCTAGCTTGCCTCAGGGGAAGTGTAGCAGAAATATACGCACAGAAGAAACTCAATGAGTTTGACGAAGACAACGACATCCAGGATTGGGATGAATTTGTAAAAGAATTCAAGACAACGTTCAGCGATAAGTCCAAAGCAGCGGATGCCGAGTGGAAGATCGAGACCTTCAAGCAAGGCAAAAAGAATACAGCAGACTTCATGATAGAGTTCGAAGCACTGGCCACAAAGGCAGACACAGATGAGCTCCACGCCATCTTTCTGTTAAAGAAGAATGTACGACAAGACATAATCAAGACGATACTGGGTTATCCACCCATAGCAATGCCCGAGACACTTAAGGAGTGGAAAGTGGCAATTACATCAGTGGGACAAGGATATGAGTCCACAGAGGGGAGACACAACTACAAGACGGGGACAGGAACCACATACAGTGGAAGAGGACAACCTATGGACATTGGGAAGTCCAATGACAACTTCAAGGACAGGAAGCCAAAGTGCTTCAACTGCAACAAATACGGACATATGGCAAAAGACTGCCGAGCGGAAAAGAAAGAACAGGAAACGAGGACATGTTTTAAATGCGAGAAGAAAGGACATATCGTCAAGGACTGCAAAGGGAAGCAGACAATGAAGAAATGCAAGATACAAGAAGAAGAATCAGATGAAGAAGACAAGAACAACAAGGAGCAGGGTTTTGGCGAAGATCTCGAGTAGGCACGGTACGAGAGATCTCCCATATAAAGTCCCAGAATAAATATATTATTCCAAATCACCGAACCAGCGAGGGAAAGAAGGAACTTAACGTGCAAGCAAAAGTCAAGACGAAGAACAGCAAGAACCTGAAAGTAAAAGCACTAGTGGATTCCAGGTGTACCCATACAGGAATCGATGAATAACTGGTCAGGGACAAGAGAATTCAAACCAAAAAGATCGACTTCTCATTTGAAGTATTCAACGCAGATGGAACAAAGAACGGGGAAGTAACCAAGGTGGCGCCTCTGGAAGTAGAAATCAATGGACACAAAGAGACACTAGAAGCGGCGGTAATGGACTTGGATGGAATGGACATGTTTTTGGGACACGACTGGTTGGTTAAACACAACCCCGAAGTCAATTGGAAAAACGGCACCATCAAATTCACAAGATGTCCAGGCAACTGTACCATGACGCATAAAGATATACGGTTCAACTCCAGACAGACAAAAGAAACGGCAACGGACAAAACAGAACAGGACAACGGCAAAATAGGCAAGGAACCAGACACAACAAACCCAGAAGATCTACCAGAGTATATTCGACCTTTCACCCATTTATTCAACAAAAAGAAATTCGAAAAACTACCAGAGCGGAGAGAATGGGACCATGAAATCAACCTAACGGAAGAAGCTCCAAGAGAATTGAATGCAAAGACATATGCAATGACTATCAAAGAAGAGGAAGCTCTAAATCAATGGCTCGATGAACAGCTCAAGGCGGGACTCATTGTGGAATCCAAATTATGATATGCGGCACCTTGCTTCTACATTCCAAAGAAGGATGGTTCATTACGATTGGTTCAAGATTACAGGAAGTTAAACCAAGTCACCATAAAAGATAAAACGCCACTACCGTTAATTGGAGAGGTCATCGACAAACTTAAGGAAGCCAAATACTTCAACAAGTTGGATTTGATTTGGGGATATAACAACGTACAAATCAAAGAAGGCGACAAATGGAAGGCAGCTTTCCTCACCAACAAAGGACTATTCGAACCCCAAGTGATGTACTTTGGACTATGCAACTCACTGGGAACATTCCAAAGAATAATGAACAGTATTTTCCGGGAACTACTTCATGAAGGAGTGTTGGCCAATTATATGGATGATTTTGTCATTCCAGCAAGGACAATGGAAGAATTGGAAGAACAAATGATTCGATTCCTGAAGATAGCCGAGAGGCACAATTTGTGCTTTAAACAATCGAAATGCGACTTCAACATGGAGGAAATTCCTATCCTAGGAGTAGTAGTGGGGAAAGGGCAAGTCAAAATGGAACAAGAGAAAATAAAGGCAGTAAAGGAATGGAAAACACTGACAAAGATCAAGGACGTCGAAAGTTTCCTCAGATTTGCCAATTTCTACCAATGGTTCATTCACAACTTCAGTCATACCGCAAAACCATTGAACGAATTGAAAGGAAAAAAGGAATGGAAATGGGAAAAAGAACACCAAGAAGCATTTAATGAACTCAAGGAAAAGATCACAAGTCAACCGGTACTAGCTTTGCCCAAGAGAGAAGGAAAATTCAGGGTGGAAACAGATGCGTCAGGACATGCCATTGGAGGAGTACTTTCCCAAGAACAAGAAGGGAAATGGAAACCCATTGCATTTTTGTCAAGAACAATGCAACCAGCAGAACAAAATTACGAAATTTACGACAAAGAACTACTAGCAATTGTGGAAGCCTTGGCTAAATGGAGACAATACCTGTTGGACGCAGCAGAAACATTCGAAATCTGGACAGACCATGAAAATCTAAAGTACTTCCGAGAACCTCACAAGTTAAATGGACGACAAGCAAGATGGTACCTAAAGTTGCAGGACTACGATTTCACTCTACGATATATTTTGGGGAAGACCAACATAAAAGCGGATATTCTATCAAGGAAAGATCAAGTGGACACCAGGGAAGACAATAAAGACATACAACTCTTGAAGGATAAAATGTGGTCAAGGAAGAGTACAAGCAAAATCCAGGTATTCAACGGAAAGAAAAGAGGAGACAAAAGCAATATAATCAAGAAGATTAGGAAGAATAACACTAGGGAAAAGGAAGTCATTCAAGCAATAAAAAAGGAAGACGGACTAGCATGGGAAGAAGACGACGTGGTTTACATGGAAGGAAGGATATATGTCCTGCACAACAAGGATCTCAAGGAAGAAATTCTAAGAGAACACCATAATCCAGCAGACGTAGGACATCCAGAACAATATAGGATGCAAGAGTTAATTAAGAGAACATACTGGTGGCCGGGACTTAAAGAAGATGTCAAGAAATACGTCCAAGGATGTACTAAATATCAACAAAACAATGTCCAGCATCAAAGAAAGACAGGGGAACTACATCCATTAGAGATTCCAGAGGGACCATGGCAAGACATTAGTATTGACATGATAGGACCACTACCAAAGTCAAATGGAATGGATGCTATAGTGATAATTGTGGATCGATTTATGAAGATGATTAGGCTCAAAGCAACGATGACAAATATTTCATCGGAAGGAATTGCCAAGATCTACAGTGACGAAATATGGAAAATTCATGGAGTACCCAGAACGATTCTCAGTGATCGAGGACCACAGTTTGCATCAAAATTTATGAAGGACTTTGCTAAAGTACTGGAAACAAAAAGGAAACTGTCTATGGTGTATCACCCTCAAACCAATGGACAAATGGAAAGAATCAACCAGGAAATAGGGACATTCTTACAACACTATGTGAACTACAAACAGGACGATTGGACAGAATGGTTGGCTATGGCGGGATTTGCGTACAATGACAAAAAACATGTGGTGACAGGCAAGACACCATTTGAACTAAACTTTGGAAGACACCCTTGGAAAGGAAACCTTATGGTTCAAACGGAGATACCATGAGTAGAGGAATTCATGAAGAACATACAAGAAAGTTGGGAACATGCGGCACAAGCAATGAAAGAAGCTCAGAAGAACATGAAACGGCAGTTCGACAAAAAGAGAAGGAACCCTCAAGGCCTGAAGGTTGGCGATCATGTGTGGCTGGAAAACAAAAATATCCAGTCAAACCGACCCTCAAAAAAGCTAGATAATAAAAGATACGGACCTTTTAGAATCTTGAAGGACATTGGTTCAGGAGCGTTTCAACTGGAACTTCCAGAAGAATGGGTAATTCACAACATTTTCAATAAAGACCTCTTAACACTATGTGTGGAGCCGAAGTTTAAATGACAACACACGGAGCCAGCACCACCACCAATAATTATCAATGAAGAAGAAGAATATGAAGTGGAAGAAGTATGGAAGCATAGGAAATGAGGACAGGGAACACAGTACTTGGTGCACTGGAAAGGATATGGGGACAAACACAACCAATGGATAGCTGAAACAGGGTTGTCACATGCAAAACAGGTGGTTGAAGACTATTGGACGAGGTATTCGAGTCAAAACCTATAAAGAGGAGGGGTAAAATCCCATTTCGATAGCCCAAGAAATCACTCGAGTTCTAAAGCACTTCCAACAAATGTCTTTCCCCACCAACAACAACAACAACACTTTTGTTACGGCACCCACTTCCCCCAATCCCTACATCTCAAGGAGACTTAACAATATGGACCAAGCACAAGTGATGAAGAAAGAACGAGAAGACTGGTCAAGGTTGTACCACAAAACATTGAAGGGAATCGAGACGATGATCGATGTACAGAGAATGCTAAAGGACATGAAAAAGATAGCAGAAGAAACTAGCACGACAGTCATGGAAATGGAGGGGACAATTTTGACGGCTAGTATCAACAACCAAACCATGAATGCTACGAACATCACACAAATAGCAGAAGACCTCCGGTACTTGGTTCAAAGTGACATGGATGAGTGGGCGTTTCAAGTACAGAGAATGCTAGCTGATGAATTGGACCACTATAAAGGAAAAGGCAATGACTATGTGGATGGCAATATCAAGGAAATCCAAGAACTATATATGAATGAAGAAACAAAAGAAGAAAAGGGAGTAGTGGAGAACGAAGAAGTCATATTGGTACAGCCATACAAAGTTTCATCAAGAACAATATCATCCTCCACCACGAGTTTTATAACAGACGAAGTCGAAAATCTTTCCAAGTATATGAAATTCATGAAGACTCCAGCACAGACTAGAATATTTTGACCACCACTATACTACCAAGCCCTCAAATCTAGAGGAGAACAAGATCCAGAGTTTTGGAAAGAAGTAGCAATGGCATTCGTGGACAGGAAAAGAAACACTGATACATCAAGAAACGGATGTCAAATACCAATGTATCAAGGAGGTCCACCACACGAACCATACTTCGTAGCCATCGACAACAAGGATCAAGTAATCATAGGCCCTAGCAAAAAGATAATGGCTATGCATGTGGTAGAAGAGCTGGAAGTTTTGGTTTGATTCATGAGAACATGAATCCTGAAATGGGGGTATTGTTACGATAGATGCCTCTAGAAAACAGCATGAACATGAGTAAAGGGTATGATGACATGATCGGCTGCGCCACATGTAGTCTCAGTCAGCGCCTCATGCAGTAGGTGTGGCTACCTTGCTTTATCCTTGCAGTTTCCTCATGTTTTACTCCTCATGTATGTCTCATGGTTGTACAATGGACTCATATAAATAGCATAGATACATTCTTGTATCCTTACGCTTTACCACTTCTATATCATCCCTTATACTTCCTCAAGTCTTTGCCTAAGTGCAACCTGAGCTCAAGCTTAAGGTCGTTACAAGTCATGTCCTAAAAACATGTCCATTCTGTTTAGGTCTGTGACTGCCACATCAATTTGTTTCTTGTATCCATTAATTTCGATCTCAAGTGGTGCCATTCTTGTTACTTTTCCATTCTTGGTACCATCTGCATTGAATAACTTGAAGGAAAAATCTACTGGTTTTGTTTGTATCCTCTTGTCCTTGACTAATTGCTTGTTGATTCCCATATGAGTATACCCAGAGTTCACCAGTGCTTTTACTTGCAATTCTTTTTTATTCTTGATCTTGACTTTTGCTTGTATGTTTAGTTCTCTCTCTTTGTTATTCTGTTGATGAGAAATAACATATCAATTGTGAACTTTAGTTACAGGGATCTCTTATACTGTGCCTACTTGGGATCTTCTCCAAAATCCTGCTCTTTATCATTTGCTTTTTCATCTGTTTCTTCTTGAATACTTGAGTTCTTCATCTTCTGCCCCATTTTGCAGTCTTTGGTGATATGTTCTACTTGTTTGCATTTATAGCACTTCCTGGTATCCTTCTCTTTCTTCTTTTTCTTGCAATTCTTTGCTATATGTCCATATACATTACAGTTGAAGCATCTAGGCTTCCTATCCTTAAAATTCTCTTTGGATTTCCCAATATTCATGGGTATTACTTGATGTCTGTATGTAGTTCCTGATCCTGTTTTATGGTCCTATCATCCTTCTGTGAACTCATAGCCTTGTCCTACTGAGGTAATTACTACCTTCCACTCTCTGAGTGTCTCTGGTACTGCTATTGGTGGATATTCTAATATCATCTTGATAATGTCTGGTCACACATTTTTCTTTAATAAGAAAATTGGATATAATTTGTCTTTGTCTGCCTTCATAGCTAGTGCCTCAAATTCCATCATGAAATTGGCTGTGTTCTTCTTCTCTTGCTTGAAAGTCTCTATCTTCCATTTGGCATCTGCATTCTTAGTCTTGTCATTAAACATTGTCTTGATTTCTCATATGAATTTGTCTCAATCCTAGGTTTCTGTTTCTTTATCTAGTTCATTAAGCTTCTTCTGGACATATATGCCAGCTATTTCCCCTCTAAGATGGGCAAGGATTGTCATGATTCTGTCATCTGTTTCTATTATTTTATTTCTCTTGAAAAATAATCTCATTCTCCTCCACCAGTTCTCAAATTTTATTCTATCCCCATCAAACTATTCTGGGTCAGAGACCATGTTCTTAGGCAATCCTGCCTGTCTGTTGTTCTCATTTACTAGTACTGGTACTGTTGAAATTTCATCTGTATATTCTGTACTTCTTTCTGAGGCTTCTTCTGTGATCTGCAAGGATCCTAGTCATTCTAACAATACCTCTATATCATGTTCTCAATGTTGACTTGTCTTGCTATCTGTATACTATACTATATGTGTATTGTTTTCTCCAATGGTTAAACTGTCAATCATTCTAGTGGTCTAACCACTATGCACTCTCTTTTTGCAAGGTGAGTCTGGTAATGCTTTACCAAATGTTACGACCTTAGACTTGGCTCAGATTGCAACTTAGGCAAAGACTTGAGTAAGAGATAAGGATTGAGTCAATTGGTAAAGTGTAAAGATACAGGTCTGTATCTACAACTATATATACCTATTAACAATGTGGATAGTATATGGTGAAC
>Ga0157364_1006191_pt1 | contig 12265 bp, 14 predicted proteins | sample AttsexASBM2_FD_111476 | JGI IMG/M metagenome (GOLD analysis project Ga0157364, IMG submission 111476) | Fungus gardens microbial communities from leaf cutter ant in Ribeirão Preto, State of São Paulo, Brazil - Atta sexdens ASBM2 | ecosystem: Host-associated > Fungi > Mycelium > Unclassified ...
CTAGGTTAGGATATCATGCCTACCACATGAGGCGCTGACTGAGACTACTTCGGCGCAGCCAATCGTTGACGTCATACCCTTTACCCATGCCCATGCAGACTCCAGGAGGCATCAATCGTAACACTCATGGTCCATGCTATGACTTCTCTATGCCTACCCTAATGTCCATGCCCTGTTCTCATGTCCATTACTTATCTTCCATGTGTCTTCCTCAAGGCCACTATGCCATGTCCATGTGCCCTGACATCATACTCTTTAATCTCTGTCATACATGCATGCACCATGTGTACACCATGAGGAAATCATGCTGTTAACATGTTCCCTGATGTCATCCTAACCCTAGACTCTTCCAGATCCTTCTAGACCCTAGATCCTTCCAGACCGCTCTAGATTACTCTTGACTACTCTAGGCCTATGACCTCATGTCATGTGACTTCCCAGTCACATGCCTTCTCTCTCTTGTCATAGATTAATAATATAACTACTACTATATCTTATCTTGTCCTAATCCTAATCCTAAAGTTTGTCCACACTTTCGTCTTATAACAAGTTTCTCTAGAGGAGAAACTTTGAAGGGGGGGTAATGTCAGAGTTAAAGACAATAGACTTTATTTATTTCAACCTCCTTCCTACTCTTATCTTCTTTTTCCTTTACTTTCTATGCTTGGAGATCTAGGATTAGAGTTTAGCATGACATAACAGTCATATGATGGGTCACATGTGTCACATGACACTGTCACAGTCACATGGTCACAATGAAAGGATGTAAAAGGTTCTAGTACAATGATGTCATGCAATATATTTAATATATGGTCATTTAAGGTAGGCTAAAAGTAGTATTTAGGTAGATAGTATGAGGTAAACAAGAAGAATGCCACTAGTATCTATCAAGATAGCATCAAGTTCAGGATATGATTCTAAGAGTAAGACTAGCACTAGCACCTCTCTTTTACCATTATATAAAATTACTATCACCAACACTTATTAATTTGCCATCTCTTTATTTAAACATGAGTCAGCATGACTTACACCAGATAATAACATAATAACAGGAATATCTTATGGCAATATAGGTACAGATCCAATTGTTATTAGCAGTAGGAATAGTGGAAGAAGATTTCTAGCCCAATATTTGGTCCAATATAGAAGTAGCAAAGCCACAAATATTTGATAGGACTATAAATAAAGTTTTAGGTTTTTTGATGGCTTGCAAATTGTATATAAGAATAAGAATGAGAGATACAATAGTAGAAGAATAGATACAATGGGTATTATTCTATGTATAAGGAGGATTGGGATATATTTGGAAAGAAATCATAATGGAAGATTTAGTAAGAAGACTTTTGAATTATGAAGTGGTAAAGAACTTTTTAGCAGATCTAAAGAAAGAATTTGGAAGAAGAGATGATAAGACAATGAAGGTAGCAGAATTGAAGAAGATAGAATAGAAGAGTAAAATGATGAAAGAGTTTGTATAAGAGTTCAGAAGAGTAGCAAGAGGAAGTAGGTATAAAGGGAGACCATTGATTGAGGAATTTAAGAGGAAAATGAATGGGATCATCTGATGAAGATTCATGAAGTCAAAATGTTAACCCAGTAATATAGAGAAGTAGTTCAAGAGGGCTATAAACTTGGATAGACATTGGAGAGAGCATAAGGGAGGAGAAGAGAGACTGTGAGAAAGAAAAGAAAGAAAAGAACAAGGAATTCAAGCACCAAGGCAGAATATTATAGGGATATAATGGAAATAGATGCCATAGTCCCAAGTTTGGCCAAGGAAACAGAAGGTTCTCTAACAATGAGCATAGACAAGACCCACTCTAATAGAAGGAGTAAAAAGAACAAATGCAGCTATGATAAACCCAAATTGATGGGTAGGGCTTACATTTAGGTGAGATCCATATACTATGGATGTAGATAGAGAAAGAAGCTGTTACAACTGTAGAGGTTTTAGTCATATTACAAGAAACTGCAGAAATCAGGAAGTTGTAGAACAAGAAAGAAGAGTAAATTATGAGGATAATAGAAATAATAGTAGTTTAAATGGGGAAGAGAATCTAATAGTCCTTGATTGGATTCTAACTACAATAAGTTTGCAATGTTCTTTAGAGCAATAAATAATAAATCCTACTATAATCTAGACAATAAAGACATGTTAAAAGAAGTTACAGTAAAGATAGGGCTTGAGAGAATCAACACACAAGAAGAAGTAACAGTGGAAGTATTACTAGATAGTAGTGCAATAGGATTAGTTATGAGTTCAGAATTTGTAAGAAAGCAGGGGCTTAAGCTGAAAATAGAAAGACTTATATATGTGAGAAATATGGATAGTTCTTTTAACATGAAGAAACCTATTGAGTATACAGTGGAAATAAACATTTATTATCAGGAGCACAGAGAAAGAACAAAGATTGATATGATTAGAGGACAAAAGTAGAATGTAATCTTGGGAATGCTATGGTTTGCTTACTACAATTCTGAGAATGATTAAAGGACAGGAGAGGTGAAGATGATGAGGTGTTTGGAAGAGCATGAAAAGCAGTGGAGATCAAAGCAAGGGAAACCAAGATGGCAGAAGTAGAAGGAAGAAGAGAATTATGGAAGTAAAGAAAGTAGCAGAGGAATGGGAGATTATGAGAATAGAAACCTTAAAGGAAGAAAGAGAGAAAAAGAAAAAGCCAAAAAAGAAGAGAATTATAAAGGTAAAGAAAGTAGCTAGTGAAGTTGGAGGAAGAGGCCAAGAAATTGGTTCCTTCAAGATTTCATGAATGGATTCATGTCTTTGGGGAAAAGATAAGTGAGAGGATGCCAAAAAAAAAAGATGTGGAATCATGTAATCAAATTGAAAAAAGGATTTGTGCTAAGAAAGGAGAAGGTGTATCTGTTGTCAAGGGAAGAGAGAGAAGAAGTACATGAGTTCATTAAAGAACAATTGAGAAAGTGATATATCAGACTCTTGAATTCACCTCAAATGGCACCAGTTTTTTTTGTAGAAAAAAAGGATGGTAAGAAGCATATAGTACAGAATTATTGGTATTTAAATAAATGAACTATGAAAAACAATTATCCTTTGTCTCTGATTTTGAACATTGTAGAAAGTATGGATACAAAAAAATTATTTACCAAATTAGATTTATGGTGGGAGTGTAATAATGTATGGATAAAAGAAGGAGATGAGTGGAAAGCAGTGTTCAGAACTCTAAAAGAGTTGTTTGAACCTAATGTGATATTCTTTGGACTTACAAATTTCCCAGTAACATTCCAAATAATAATAAATGAGATCTTATGGGACTTGATCAACACAGAGGAAGTAAGGTGATGATGTGATAGTAGAAACAGAGGATGAAGAAAAACCTGATGAGATAGTAGAAGAAGTAGTAAAGAAGTTGGCTAAAAATAATTTGTATATAAAACTGGAAAAATACAAGTGGAAGATTAGAGAAGTAGGGTTTTTAGGAGCAGTAATGAGACCAGAGAGAATTAAGATAGAAGAAGAGAAGGTGAAGGAAGTGTTGGACTGGCCAACTCCAAAAGGAGTTAAGAACATACAAAAGTTTTTGGAACTCACCAATTACTATTGGTAGTTTATCAAGAATTTTGCAGTCATAGCTAGACTATTATATAACCTGGTGAAAAAAGATCAAAAGTGAGATTGAATAGAGGAACAGGAAGAGGCATTTAAAGAGTTAAAGGAGATATTTACAAAGAAACTGGTGTTAGTAGCACTAGACTTAGACAAAAGATAAGAATAGAAGTAGATGCATCATATCATGCAACAAGAGATGTATTATCTATGGATTATGATGATAGATGATGGATACTGGTAGCTTTCTACTCAAAATTTCTAAATGAGACAAAGAGAAACTACAAGATTCATAACAAGGAAATATTGACAGTAATAAGAGGATTAGAAAACTAGAGAGATTTATTAGAGAGTGCAAAGTTCAAGTTCAAGGTCTGGACTGACCACAAAAATTTAGAATATTTTATGAAAGCACAAAATTCAAAGAAAAGATAAGCCCATTAGACACTGTACCTGTTAAGATTCAATTTTACCTTGAAACATGTACTAGAAACAAAAATGGGAAAAGCAAATGAACTTAGCAGGAGATTGGACTGGAAAGTAGAAGTAGAAAATTACAATAATAATCAGATATTAATTAAAGAACAGTGGATTTGTAGCTTAATAGAAGTAGTAATAAAAAGACCTAAAGTAGAGATATTGTAAAGATATTACAAGGGGATGAATGGTAGATTGAAGTAAATTTAGTATTGAAGAAGAGAAAAGTGTATGTGCCAAAGGATGAGGAGTTAAGAGTGGAAATAATCCAGTTGCACCATAATATACTAGTAGCTGAATATGGGGAAAGGTGGAAGATAATATATGTTAAAGAATGAAAAATAGGATGGAAACACTAGTGGGGAAGCTGAAGCTAAGTAAGGTACCAGAGAAACTCTAGACACATCTAATGGTGGACTTTATCACAAAGTTGCTATTAGTAGCTATAAAAGATGTAATTCTGGTAGTGTGTGATAGGTTGTTCAAGATGACATATTTTGTAGTAACAGAAGGGACATTGGTGGAAGGATTAGCAAGACTATTTAAAGATAATGTGTGGAAGTTACATAGATTATCAGAGAGTGTGGTGTTGAATAGGAGACCACAGTTTGTAGTAGAGTTGACAAAGAAGCTGAATAATATGTTGAGAATTATAATTGTTATGATCTATATCTTATGTTTTACAGGTTTTTGCCTTATGTTGGACATGTGCTGGGGTTTGTCTCATATTTAACTTCTTATTAAACTATATCTTGCCTCATCCACATATAGTATCAGTTAGCATCTCATGTAGTAGTAGAGGCTTCCTCATTTTCTTTTCATTATTTCCTCAAGGATACATCACTTATTTCTTGCAGTTGATAGGTATATAGTAGTAGATACAATCATGTATTCTTATACTTTACCAATTGATAATTCCTCTATTCTTACTCAAGTCTTTGCCTAAGTTGCAACTTGAGCCAAGCTTAAGGTTGTAACAAACTTGAACAATACTTATAGTTCTTTGTTGATCACAGACAAAAGAATTGGCCAGAATTGTTAGCAATGGCAGAGTTTGTGGTAAACAACAAGATATAATTATGGTAGAGAATTAAGAATAGGAGCAGATATTAGAAGAAAAGGAAAAGTAGAAAAAACAATAAAGTTTGTAGAAAGAATGAAGAAAGCACAGGAGAAAGCTAGGGCAGCATTGAGAAGAGTGCAGGAGAGAATGAAGTGATAAGCAAACAGAGAAAGGAAAGAAGCTGAAGAATAGAAGAAAGAGAATAAAGTAATATTGAGTACAAAGGACTTGGTATTCAAGAAGAGACCAGAAAAGAAGCTAGTAGACCAATATGTTGATCCATATTTCATTGAAAAGATAATATCTACTAATGCAGTCAAATTACAACTACTTACTTCAATAAGAATTCACCTGGTAGTAAATATCAGCATACAAGAAATAGATAAAAGAATAAAAGATAAAAGAAGTGAAACTGATAGAAGTAGAAGAAGTTGAGGAATAGGAGGTTGAAAAAATATTAAATAAAAGAAAAATAAGAGAAGTAGTAAAATACTTAGTGTGATAGAAGAGGTTTATGGCAGAATATGATATTTAGAAAAAAGAGATGGATTTAGAAAATGTTTGAGGGGAGATTAAATGCAGAAGTCAAACAACAAGAGAGGTTAGATGTGGCAGAGAAAGAAGACTTTAGAAGAGAGGAGTTGCCAGAAAAATACATAGCAAAGATATTATATAGATGAAATAATAGAAAGTTTGAAGAGGAATATTTAAGGAAGTTGGAGAGAGATTGGTAGAAATAGAAGTCAGTTTCTCTAGAGGAGAAACATTGAAGAAAGAGTAATGTCACAGTTGAAAATAATAGACTCAACATTTTTTTTCTGATTTTTTTTCTTTTTTCTTTTCTTTTTTGGACTTAGAGTTAGGGATTGGTGTGATGTTACAAACTATCACACATCTATTACAAGTTATGGTCACATGATCATGTGTTACATGGAACATTATAAAAGGTTCTGGAATAAGATAATATTATATAGCATATATTACATATATTAATCTTAAGGAAAATATATAGTCTTTAGAGTAGGCTAAGATTAGTATAGCATGGACCAGTAGCCTAGCATATATAAGATAGACAGTTTTGTACTTGAAACTTTATCAAGTTCTCTTATGTAACTCTTATATAAGATTCTTGTTTTTAACTAACTTTTTAGTCTTAAGTTTGTAACACTACTGCTGTTCTTCTATATAGACAGGTTATAAGTGGATCCTATAGCATGAAGCTACTATGTGAAAAATACTATCTATCATATCTACATAAGGTTATATATCCACAAAGTACTAGTGAGCTTTAATGTAATATAAATAACTAGGCTTCTCTTACTTAACTAGTATATCTTTGAGCCTAGGGTCTGGCTATTCTTCTTGACCAAAGAGCAGTGTTGCTCCTAGTCAAGGATAGTAAGAAAGTAAGAGAAAAGAATAGAGAAGGTACTGAGCTGGATAATCTTAAGAAGAAATATTAAGTTTTAATACTATAATTCAAGACTTAGTGATAAGTCAAAAAAAGAACCTTATATAGGGTTTATATAAGAGAACTTGATAAAGTTTCTATGTTATAATCCAAGACTTATAGAGTGAAGTCAAGAAAGAAACTTATATTAGAGTTAATATAAGAGAACTCAATGGAGTTCCAAGTACAATTTATCTATCTTACATATGCCATATGCTAGGCTCATAGTTCATGCTATACTATGCCTAGCCTACTCTAAAGGGCTTACAATTGTCTTAAGATTAATATGTATAATATATACTATATGATATCATTTTTTTAAAACTTTTTATGATGTTTCATATTCCATGTAATTAATGCTAATCCCTAACTCTAAGTTCAAAAAAAATGAAAATAAGAAATAAAATAAAAATAAATCAAGTCCACTATCTTTAACTCTGACATTCTAGTACAAAGTGTCTACCTTATATTTGCTAGCTAGATGGTCTGTGCAAAACCTTATCTAACCTATTCTAAAGACTATGTATTGTTCATAAGGTTAACATATGTAAAATATATCATATAACATTATTATTCTAGAATATTTTATATTTTTCTGTGTGACAGTGACATGTGACGGATATGTGACACAGGATCACATTGTGTAACAGTTTGTGACTGACAGAGGTCAAGCAGAAAAGAGATTATACTAGGGTATAAAAAGAACTATGCAATATTAGTTTTTAATTGCATACTAAAGAATTCAAAGAGGACATTATCAGCTTCAGAAATCAGGAGACAGTGTAGAAACAATAATATAGAGTAAGATTAGAACATATAAAATCCTTAAAAGAGCTTTCATAAATATAAAAGAATGAAGTTAGGAAGAATATTAAAAAAAATATGAATAACATCTGCTCACAAATGCTTTTCTTTGCTAAAAAACTCCTAAACAGTGAACCTTACACTTTGTAACAAGCTCCTTTGGAAAATCTAGTAAATAGATTGCAAAACTTCTTAAGAGCTTCCAACATTATCTATCTCAGATAATGCACCCCAATAGCATCTCTCAAGTCAAACCTTATGACTAAAGATACCAACTGATACTCACCTTTCCAGCCTTTATTAGGCTGTTAGAACTCTTCAAAACTTGCCTGAAAGTAATAACAAGTACTAATAATACTTACTCAATAAAACTGCTATTGAGTGAGGAAATTTGGATAAAGGTCCTCTCCTTATTTCTCTCCACTCATGGCTTATGTATTAGAATACAAAGAGTGTAACTAGAGAATGGAGGCCAAAACTATAGTGAAGCTTTCTGAGGTTTTGTAAACATATGACCATCTTTCCATTTGCAACCCAACATCAAACTAATAATCATTTCCTGTTTGCAAGTGTCGATTCCATTTTATTTTTGCCATTTCTATGAGCTGTCCCTACCAACATATCCATTCTAAATTCTGTTAGCTTCTGATTCAGCATATTCTTGCCTTCTCCTACTATCTGAATTGCTCTTGTAAGTGCTTATACTTTGTAGCTAGTCTTTTATGAGGATAGTGGTGTTTCTTATCCCTAAAGATCTTGTCTTCCCAAGATCTAGTTTGATTAACAGCTACCACACCATCTCTCAAGTGGATGTTTACTTGAGAGAGCCTGAAACATTATCTAAAAGTATAAAGTCTTCTCACTAATGTCTTTAAAGAGGTCTTACATGCTTAAAAACCCTATAAGAGTATGTTTTTTCATAAAGAAGCATTTTTAAGTGTAATACCACCTATTTGATGGATCATCAAACAACTTCATTTTGGAAATAATATTATTACCTGTCCATTTTATATCTGGTAAAAGTATAGTTCAGAACTTCTATGTTATCTCACTTGACTCTTCCTGCTCTCTAGTTCTTGAATATAATTGGCTTACCTGACACAATCTATTGATTGACTAGACATTTAGATCTATTTCTTTCTATCCACTTTTGTAGGAGAATCTTGCATTTGTTTATATTATAGCCAACTTTCTATTAGTGCCTCAACTGTTTTCACCAGCCTAAGAGATATTTACACCCACTAATTCTGGGACTTCTGAGTCTACTTCTGAGATTTCCAGATCCCAATTTATGCAACCTCACATCACTATCATCAGTGTCCTAGCTTTTATTTAAGCATTATATCTGCTAGACTCAACAAATTTCTACCTGTCTCTTTGTTTAATAGCTTTTATAGCAAGGTTAGCACAAACTTTGGATAATCTAACAAATTTATCCACCATACCATCTGAGTATCATGAATTCATAGATATATTTAGCAAAGCAAAGGCCAAAGTTCTTGCTTTCTATTGCTCTTACAATCTCCAGATCAATCTTGTGTTATGGAACACTTTGGACATAAATAATTTTTATTTTCTTTTTCTTTTATTTTCTGACTTTATAGGAATTTTGTTTTCTTTTTCTTTTTTCTTTCTTTTAGACGATGAAGAGGCACATGACAAGTAAGTCACATGACAGGTCACATGATGTGACATCATAGGCCTAGAACCTGATGGAAGAGTCTGGAAGATGATGTCAGGGCACCTAGAGTACACATAGTGGCCTTGAGTAAGAAGTGAGGCAAGCATAAGGTTGAAGCATAGACATAAGGGCAGGGTTATTTATTAGTAGCACAGACCATGAACCTTTTGTATAAATAGGACTCTAATTAAGAAAAGGCTCCTTGTCGAGTTCTCTTGTGAATCCCCATATTATACTTCTCCTTTGAGGTTTACTCGTTAGTGAGATCATTGGACCTTAAGTGTCTAGTGGTTGCCACAACATCTTGAAGAAGGTATCAAACTGGCAGTTAGCACTATCCATAGTCTGTCTTCTGCTAAATGGAAAGCCCTTAAGGAATTTATCTGGCCTACTTTATCTTTCTATAGAGCATCCATACTTTTTGACAAAAAGAAAGATGGATTACTTCACCTTTATGTTGACTTTTATAATCTCAACTACATCACAAAAAAGAATTGATATCCACTTCCACTGTTTTCTGACCTTCTAGAATCTCTTTATAAAGCTCATATTTATACCATGATAGATCTTCATCATACTTACCACTTAGTTTGTATTGCTAAAGATCACAAATGGAAAACCATATTCTATATTTGTTACAGATCATTCAAATAGTCTATCATACTTTTTGGTCTCATCAATGCTTCTACCATCTTTTAGTACTTCATAAATGACATCTTCTCTGACCTTTTCAATGTCTGTGTAGTAATCTATCTTGATAATATTCAGATCTATTTCAATAACATAGTTAATTATATAAAGTATGTTAAAGAAGTTCTCTGTTATTTATAGAAAGCTAAACTTTATATAAAAGGGGAGAAATGTGAATTTCATTCTGAGTTAGTAGAATACCTTGGGTATATCATTTCCTATTTTGAGCTCACTATGGCCAATAACAAAATCAAAATCATCCAAAACTGGCCCAAATAAAGAAAAGTGAAAGATATTCAGTTCTTTCTCAGATTGACTAACTTCTATTGTGGATTCATCTACAGATATTTGGATATTGTCATTCTGCTTACCTGTCTCACCCAGAAGAATATTTTCTGGAATTTTGACAACTCCTGCCACAAAGCTTTTAACATTCTGAAAAAAAAGATTCACTTCTGTCTCATTCTTTTATACTAGATTTCCAATGCTCAACTCATCATAGAAATAGATGCTTCTAACTATACTCTCACTACTATTCCATTTATTATGACCCTATTTAATTGTTAGATACAATTCACACTTGCTGATTTTATCTGCAATAGTAGTATGGAAGATAGAAACAGAAAAGAACTTAGATAAGAATGGGCCTTGGAATGAGATTGGATGGAGTGCTACACAGATGGATTAACCTTGGCTTCAACAGATGATGTTGTGCATAGCCTATGCATTATATGGTTGGAATTTCAGATAATGGGATTTGAGTAGATGTGTGTAAGTGTAGCATAGTTTAAGTTGATAATCAGACTAAGAAAAATAGTACATAGTAGACTATATTCTTAAATATGAAACTGATAACCTATTAATAATATACTGCTATGCTTACTCTGGGTCATCAGATACTATGGGGAATGTCATTCAGAACTCTATAGAATTGATGAGGGGTACAGGATCTAGTCCTTAGGTTGATAGGTGATTGAAACAGAGTGTGATCTACACTAGAAAAGTGGAAAATATGTGGATAACAGATGGTATGTAACAGTATCTCCCCCTTAGGACTAAGCCTTCAAGGCCCTAAGTTGCACAGAGGTTGGTGAGTACTGTGGTCTGATAATAGTAAAAAAAAAACAAGAAAGAAGAGAAAAATTATCATTACTTCAAGCCTAAGGGAATGAAGTGATCAAAAAAAAAGTAAGAAAAAAAACAACACTAAAAAGATGTCAGAACTAAGGTAGTAGAAAGAAACCAGGTTTGCTGGGATAAGTTTGGTAGAAGTTGAATATGAGGTCAGGGGTATAAGCAAGTTCCAATACAGGCAGCCAGTTGGATTCTTCTTCTATGTTTTCATATTCCAACTAGATAACTTTGTAGAGAGTAGTTTGCATATGTGTCTACAACCTATTTTCAAGTTCATGATCTAGAAGACTTTATATTCTAGTTTGCCATCTATCACAACTAGTGGTAGTAGAAATTTGAGTTGGCTAGAGAAAGTGTTGGGCATTGCAGGTTCAAGCATGTATATATGGAATACTGGGTAAACTGTACATATTAACCTCAGGAGATGGATTGTAAATGAATAAGTACTAGCTTGGCTAATGATCTCAAAAAGTCTCAAGTATTTTTTCAACAGTTTTTTTGAGGGTCATGTGATATGGAAAAACTATGCTTTGACAAATACCTGTTAGACAACCTAGAAGTTTGAGGCCAGAGCTCTGTATGTATTTGCCAATTGTTAATACTATTATTGTACTACAGATATCTCTGTTTTCAGGTTATCTTATAATTCATCTAGATTTATAGCAAATTCTCGGGCACAGGATGAAGTGATATCTCACTTCAGATATACTCTAATGCTTAGATAGTACCCTTTGTTCACAAAAAATGGTGGTATCCCAGTAGTAGTACTCAGTGCATTGTTGTATACAAACTCTACCAGAGGGAGGTCTAACTAGTTATCCTATTGGTAGTTACAGTAGACTTAGAGGTACTGCTCTAGCATTTGGTTGGTATGTTCCATTTGACTGTCTCCCTTAGGGTGGTATCTAGATATGAAGTGAAGTTGTATGTTGAGAGCAGTTCCTAGAGACTGGAAAAAGTTCAAGACAAATTCTGATCCATGGTCAGAAGTAATATAGAATGGAATACTGTGCTTGGAGAATATGTGGATCACAAACAGTAGTTTGTGTAAGGTGATGGTGTCTACTGTCAGAATGAATATGGCCTGCTTAGAGAGTTGATTGACAATAACCAGAATTATATTGTATTTAGATAAGGAGGGGAGTTTTTTTTATGAAGTCCATGGAGATCAAGTTCTAGGGTCATTCAAGAATTGGGAGTTGCTTGAGTAACCCATAAGACTTGTGACATTATGGTTTGAATCTCATGCAAGTAATATAGTGTCAAGATCGTTGACGGTGGACTTTATTTTATTTTCTCTTTTCGTTTTTATTTTTTCTTTTCTTTTCTTTTTCTTTTAATTTTCTATTTTTAGAACAACTCGGGTTAGGGGTTATCAGTCAC
>Ga0157364_1006192_pt1 | contig 12264 bp, 2 predicted proteins | sample AttsexASBM2_FD_111476 | JGI IMG/M metagenome (GOLD analysis project Ga0157364, IMG submission 111476) | Fungus gardens microbial communities from leaf cutter ant in Ribeirão Preto, State of São Paulo, Brazil - Atta sexdens ASBM2 | ecosystem: Host-associated > Fungi > Mycelium > Unclassified ...
GTAAAGCGAACAACATATATATATATATATATATATATATATATATATATATATATATATATATTATATATATATATAAACTATATATATATATAAACTCTCTCTCTCTCGCTCTCTCTCTCTCTCTCTCTCCCTCCCTCAATCTTTTTGAGCGAAATATGATTCGAAGAGACTGAAAATTGAATCAGTCTTGAAAAAAGAGTAAAAATACTATCATTCTTGTTCAAGAGTAGCAGATTTTCACTTTTTTGGAATGAAATATTCTTTTAAAGTGAGATATTACTTCAAAAGAATGATGTCTCATTCCAAAATAGTGAAAATCTGCCACTCTTAAAAAAGAATGATAGTATTTTCACTTGTTTTTCAAGATTTCATATAAAACGTCATTTCGAACGAGGATTTCTTTCTTCAATGATTATTCTGTATTTTGTACAATTAAATATCAGTTTCTGATTAAAAAATTATTATATTTAATTCAATATTGATGAGAATTTATTTTTCATTTACGTTAATTTATATAGAATAATCAATCCGTAATATCTTAATGCAGGAATAACTAAATAAGATTAGCCTAGAGCGATAATTTGTATTATGTATCATATTATGTTAGTATATTATGTTAGTTCGTTGACATTGGATGGGATTACATAAATATGTTTTCTTTATTATCACTGATGAAGATTTTGTAAGTCGAAATGTAAGTTTGAAATTTATAGCGTTATACGAATATAATAAAAGACGAATTTTATTAGTTAACTATATTTGCTCTTTTTTTAAAAAAGCCTTGACATTTTAATTTATAATTTTTATATTTATTAAAAACGCATTTATTTTGTATAAAAATGCTTTTCAAATAATCAAAGTAACATAAAATAACCGAAACGAAACGAGGCACATGTCCAACCCGTAGTCTCACGGATTAGATTAGATGACATGCTCACTTATCCTAAATCCATTCACTGAACATTGGCGCACATGAATGCAACTACTCCAATCGCCTTACCTGTGATCTAAATGCTCTCTGGGTTAATTTGGAGCATGCGAACAAGCCTTAGATATAGCAAAAGTGCTAGTGCATATATATAACCATAAAGCATGGGTTATATATATAAAAGATGTTATAAAAAAACTTTATCATGAATTCAATGTTCCTATTGAAGGAATTAATGAATTATATATATATAATATATAAACAGCCGAATTAAAAATAAGCATAGTCTTAAATATGTCTTCGTCAAATCGATCTCAAATCAAATAAGATTTACTTAAGCAAAACCTTCTTCACAAAGATCGTCTTATTTTATGAAATGATATTCAAGATGGTCTTGATTGAATAAGATCTTAATTGATCAAAATGATCTTGGATGCGTTCCGTTTCTTGCATGATGCGCATAGAAACATAGAAGTTCGTTCCGTTTCTCTTCATGCACACTCGCTGCATGCATGATTTAACCTATTGCATGAGTCCGTCTCTTCCGGTGCATAAGACCGTGTAAAGTGCCTCATCTCTCAAGCTAAGGCAATTCATGCAGCTTATGCATTCAACATATTTTAGCGCGAAACTGAAATCATGGATGGTTCGGCTGGGGCGAGTGTATTCAAAATCATGTAAGGATTAAAGATACGTAAGTAGAATACTCAGAATATCCAAAAATTTTTTTAATTTAACATTTCATATATACATATTGTATATTATATAATATATATATAATTATATAATATATAATATATAATTATATAATATAATTATATAATATATATAGGGTATAATACTGGTATTATCGAAAAATTATGCGTATACTGATATTATGAAAATTTCGGTTAAATATCGGTATTTAACATCCAATACTGATATGACTGGATCTCGGTTTTGCGTATACCGCTATAGAATATCGGTTTTTAATCTCTGATTTATATAATACTAAAAAATTAATATATTGACATATTACCACTATTTTTCATATCGTTTTAAATTCCTGAATATAAAATAGTAGATTAGATAGAGGTATGAGATTAAGTTTACATTAGTCATATATATAGTCCTTACAAAATAGGTAGAGGAAACGGATTTTAAGGATGTTTTGTATAATTGTATATTGATATTTTGTATAATTGTAACAAAAAGTTTCTGAAATTTGATTTTGATGAATATGTACTGTTTTCATATGATTTGAATAAGAAAGATTGTATACAGAATCTTATCATTTACTCATAACTAAAATGCAGAAGTGTACTTTTGAATTTCTATGCTAATTATTTCTGAAAAAAATGAAAAATTTTTGACAGTATCTCAAATCTAACCTTAAAATCTTTATATTTTAAACTTTTATAACTTCAAGTTGTTTCACAGTGAATCGATTTCGGATTTTGTTATAAGTCTGAACATATGTAAGAATAAAATTTTTGTTAAATTTCTAATATTTTAGAAATACATATTAAACATTCTTTTTGGACATTTTGATATACGTTTTATTTTTCTTTTCCTAGAATAAGATTGTGCTGCTCAAAAAATATAAATCTTCTTCTTTTATCAAAAAAGAAAATGTAACAGTAATTATTGAATGCATTTGTAATTCAGTCAATTTTAAATTGTCGTCCATATTTACTGCATGAATTCCTATAAATTCGTTCCGTTACTAAAATCGCATGAAATGTATTAAAGAAACAGAACATACCCTCCGTGCCATGTACTAAATACTCATGCGCTTCATGCAAGAAACGGAACGCACCTTTCAAATGTTGCCTTGAGTTTTGATATATACTATAGCTGCATTCAACAATGCAAATCTGAGGAGTTGAGGAATACTCTTTTTCTACAGTGCACGTGACATATGCTATAATATAAGAGACTCCGACATTTCAGATTTTGCATTACCGAACGCAGTTTTATGAATACGGACCTAAGAGTACAGAGAAGAGTACAGACAAACAACAGATTATGAATGAGGCAAAATCGGAAACGCAATGCAAAACGAGCGCATTTTCAAATGTGAAATGTAAAACTGAAATTGTACAGTTCGTAGCAGGAATGTCTGGGTTTCGATTTTAGAGGTTCACGTTTTTTATTCTTAATTATTTTTACATTCATGTTAAAAATCTGATACGACCAGATGTTACGTCAGCGATCATAAATATATCATATTTGTGAATTATGTTTTGACAACCGGCCAATGTAATCTCAGTTTTAATCAGTGAAATCTCTTTCTATCAGATAACCTAGTAATTAGGTGAAGACATTTCAATATTTCTCCATAATTTCGAAGAAAGACAGCAAAAGTTTTTTTCAGTGAAATCTCTCCCTAACAGCACAAACGTCGATATGTCGATTGTAAGTTGACTTTGCTAAGTCAGGCCTTTAGAGTCGCTTTTGTACAAACGTCCAATGTCGATTTTAGAAATCGTCTAATGCGATTTACGCTCATAAAATTGGAATCATTTTGTCCTTGTTGTTTAATTATATATATAGTTAAATAAGGACGAATGCTGTTCATGAATGTTGTAGACATGAATCAGATTACTACCTATAAGAATAATATATAATCTATTTTTTAAAATAGTCGACTTAAGTCGACTTTAAGTTGACTTGTCAAAAAGCACAAAATATTGCACAAAATATTCGTGAGATGTACGCGCACGTGATTGCGCACGATGCAGCATACAACAGCTAATAAATGGCAATTGCAGAAATAGCGGCCGGGAATCTGTTAATAATTAAAGAATAGAATTAATATTATAAAAGATTTATTATTAAAGATTTGGGAACATCAGTGCAACTATGGTAATGTATTTTTGTATAAAATATTATTTATGTATTTAATTATTAATTAAAAGACATTTAATTAAAGACATTTTAAAATTGGAATAACGCATATAATTAGATACCGGATTGTGTAGATTAATTATTTATGATTAAATAACTAGAAAACCTGAAAATGCCCAAACAATTTTCTGAGTTCGAAACATCAACGAAATCGGCAAACTTTACTTTATTACAATTCAGATCGTGAAGTAGCCTCTCAGCCGGTTTTACTTTCAAATATTGATAACCCAATCGACGGTCCATCATGTTCAGCCTTCGAATTTGAAGAGCCTGAGATTGAAGATGGCATGATAGAGAGATCAATCATTCGCAATATTCAGCTTTATTAGAAACTGATATTTATATTACAATGACAATACCAGTAATTCATCATCAGAGACAAGCAATGACGAATTTCAAATCAACTCTGCAAGAAAATGTACATTTGCTTTTGATAGGTGAACTGTGCAATTGAGCAAATGAATTTCAAATTAATCAAAATGCATTACAAGTTCTTTCAAGATATGAGCATGACGATTTATCTCGGGATGCATAAACACTTTTGAATACCCCAAGACCAGATTCATGATATTAAAACCTTTCCAAAGGTCAGTATGTTCACTACTTATTTTATTAAAGCACTTATATCGGTAATCGTTTTCATGCTTTCGATTATTGTGATGTAATTTATTTGGACTTAAATTGATGGCAATTTCGAAAAGCTCAAAGAATCAACTTTGGTCGATTTTAGACAGAATTTTTGGTTTGCATCATTTGCATCATTTATCATCGGTGTTTATCGGTGTTTATGGCTACCAGAAAGCTTACCGAATTTCTTCAATCATTTGTAGATGAATATCTAAATTTAAAAAACAATGGATTCTCAATCAACAAACAGACTCTGCAATATCTGTGCTTATCTGTGATGCTCCTGCTTGAGCACTTATGCTATATTACTTGCACAAAATCGCATAATGGACATTTTGCCTATGAAAAATGCACTGTCAGGGGCGAAAGAATAAACAGGCGAATGACTTTTTTGGATACACTTCTGCTCCACTTCGGACCGATATTGATTTCATTAACAGGTCGCAACCAGAACATCATCTTCAAGATATTTTCGCCATTTAAATTGATTTCAATTCCATTGGTAAGTCATTTTCCTATAGACTACATGCATAATTCCTGTCTTGGTATAAATAAGCAATTTCTAAAGTTGTAGATAGATAGGTCGAAAATTTCCAGAGTAGCCCAAGTTCATCTTAATATTTTGTCAGATGCACTGACAAATATGTCAAAGTGTATTCCAACAGCATTCTCGCCAGACTGCCAACAGCTTTGTAAGTTTAGATGAAGCTAATTATTTCATAATATTTTAAAATCTTTTATGATTAATTGTATGTACTTTTGTTTGTTGTGCAGTAAACTCTACTTTGAAATAAATCAATGATTCGAAAAGTATGAAAAATAATGATCTCATATCATTAACAGTGCCATATATGTATCTCCTATTTGTAACTTTATTTAAATTTCTGTAGAAAGGCAACAAAAGTTTACGATAATATTAAAATTTCCAGCATCTCATCTATCAGCCCTGGGAAAGCCAATAGATCATCATTAGGAGCGACATGATGAACATCACTTGTCTGATATATAAGGTTGGTAGCCCTGTGTCCATAATCCCACAGTTTATATCAATGAATATACACAATCAAAACTTATTAGGAAAAAATGAATCTATTACCTATATCTTTAAAATTTACAATTACAATCTGCTGTTTCTAATATTGCTAAATAGGAATAGAAGTAAATTATATATATTATAAGGACTTTCAATAGCATTTCCCAATGTTTATATTTATTAAAATTTATATTTATTAAAACTTGCTAGAAATTTGTCCAAGTTTATACTTACTAGATTTAAGCATTTGAAGAGGCTGAGACAAATCCTTCTCTTAAGAAGTGTTTTTCTTTTGAGAACACAAATTAAACCACAAATTGACTGTGCTCGAGGTTCATTGGATAAGTCTGTTCTAAATGAACTAATGAGCGGTGAGCACATCTATGTTGATTTATGTTTTCAAAAGGAAAGCCAATAAAACTATATTAACTTCTATGATTTTAAGATTCGGTTTCACAATATATTATTTTAATTACTAAATTACTATTACTAATTTATTAGTAATAAACATTTTGTTCTATAATACTAGAAAAGGAAAAGACTACTATTTACACGTTAAGTTACAAAATAATATAAACAATAATAAACAAAGAGCATTAAAGCCATACGCTGTCTTTATTGCGAATATCTCGATTCGAATTTGTTAACAATTGGTCTCACAGACATTTCGACCATTATCTGATATCATCATCAGTATGAAACATAAATCGATTTAAAATAATAGTTAATAATAATTTCTTAACAATGAAAGAAAATTACGATTGCATGGATATATAAACTTGATTTTTTTTATTCTTCCTTACAATGATTTGTTTGATCATCCAAAGTTTACAACATTTAAATTTGTTATGAATGACATCGTTCTATCTTCATTTATCCTAAATATGATCGTCTTAATGTACAGGAATTCTGATTAACTCAATTGGGTTAGATCCTTCTTATATGAAGAATACATATTAATAAGATATTTGATTTTCAGACTGACCTGATTCATTACGGTTCGACGATATAGAAAATGAATCCTCAATGAAAAATCATAATAATTGCTGTGATAAGCAAATAATTTCTTACAGGAACATTACTGATTTGTTAATAGTTCATCTCTTTAATGTCTCTTTCTTATTATATTTTTATGTTATATTTTATATTGTATTTTTAAACAAAAATATATAAAAATATATAAAAATTATTTTAAGTGCACATCACAAACTCATTCTCCTGTTCCTATAATAATAAATAATAAAAATAGCCAGTGCTGGTAATGGTTATTGTAATAACAAATAGACTTGATTTTATTAAAATATTAATAGTTATTAATGCTAATTCAATTTATATGTTATTAATTTTTTGTTGCAATTTCTTCATATCATTACAGACGAATGCAGAGACTATATCTGTAAGGAACTGAAAAGATTGTCCAGACAAATGTAATGCTATTGAAGCTCTACTAAAAGAGGGGAATGCAGGATGAAATGATGGAGGTTATAGCACAAGATCTGTTTGTGCCTTCATTGCCTCTAATGACGCTGAAACAGTTTTTGCAATGTGAAAATCAGTTGGAAGTGAATATCAACATGAGAAAACAATTTGTAAGTATATTCATATTGTCATATTTATTAAATATTACTTTAAATGCTTGTATTATCCGTTAGGAAAATTATGTTTTCTCAGAAATTTACTCGCCATCTTATAATAATACTTTTGAATTTCGCCATTTAATTTTTCATGTATCATCAAGTACTTTTTTTACTTTTTTTATTTATATGTATTAAATTTGATAATTTTATATTGAGCATTATTGAAAAAGATTTGATATAACATTAAAGTATGACCTAATGCAAATAGAAAATTAAGTGGCAAAATTGCTACATAAAAAGATGTATGTTGATGATCGGTACTAAATTAACCATCGACTGAATTCATTTTCGCTGTCTTATATACATTTCTTCCATTCATAATATTCCATTTGTGTATATTTTTTGTAACTATATTACAGGAACATGTCGAATTCGACGGGTAAGCAGTTTATTAGAAATACTTTATCACAAATTATCTCTAATGAAGTAGCCACTCAAATATCATGGACAGGTCAGAAGAGTGGTATAAGCTTTAAATCTACATCCATATCCAACTAATAATCGGTAACATTTATTCCATTATACCTACTTTCCTATAACAAGGTTTAAAACATTTTTGTGAAATTGGAAACATAGCCTTTTGCTTGCAATCTTCGTGTCATCCATGAAATTCATCATAAATATTATTTAAAAATATCGATGAGTTACATATAATTAGTTAAACATAATACTACATAATACTACATATCAAAGTATAAAGGCCCCTACAGCTTATAGATAATTTTAACAAGTGTGAATTATATAAATGCGAAAATTATATTCAAAATTAGATTGTAAGATGTCTATTGTTTCTGATATCAGATAAATGTTCAACTAATACATTCTAGCCATCTTAATCCTCATCGATGCTAACAGATAATTTTGGAACGTATAGCTTGGTTGCCCATACTAAGGCTATAATATGCAGAGTATTCGCATTCGCTATTTTTAATCCCTTTGTCTCTCAGAAGCCATCAAAAAATGGTTTCATCGCTCAGATGATAGAATAAGAAGCGTTACAAAACAAAATAAACAGTATAAAATTAGTATAAACAATATATAAAATATAATAAAACATTACTATATTAAAATCATTTTTTAAATAAATATAAAATATATAAATGTAACAAGCTACACATAATACAAATAATAAATACAAATAATACAAATAATAAATATCTATATATTTTTTAGAGTAATAATTTACTAATTTTTATAAATAATAGTCTAACGATATTTTTTCTTGGGACTGCGCAGTAGTGTTTCCATAAGAGTATATAAGAGTACTAAATCCATAAGAGTATTAAAATTATATATTATATATATTTGCACGAAGGCAGTGCAAATTTGAACACGTTTTTATAGAAACACTGAATGAATGCAGTCCCAATAGAAAATACCGTAAGAAAAACATAATCTAGATACAGATTTTCCCGATTTAAATATTTCCGCCATTGCAAGATGCACATGCGCGCTACATCCTAGAATATCTATAATGATTGACTTAAAATCGACTTTAAAGTGGAACATCGTATGACTTAGAGACGTCTCCAAGTTATCTAAAGTCCACTTATGAATGTCCATTTTTCAGTATAGAAGCTATAGTCGACTCAGAGTCAACTTGGCTGTTAGGTCAAAACTAATTAAAAGAAAGCGGATTAAAGTCTTCAATATATCAGATAAGTTATAATTTTGAAAAAGTATAATTACTTTTATTTGCCAATAAGAAAATATACTTTGTAAACTTTTTTATACAGGTAATAATATAAATAAGTAAATAAGATAGTCAACGAGAAGTGTTTTATTAAAGATAAGCACAGAAAGGTAATCCCAGATGTTTAATCATAAGATATCTTATATATATTTCAGGCATTCATTATGTTAAAAATAATGATTAATAACATCAGAGAAAAACCTGAAAGAGAACATGATGGCAAAATCTGTAACCGCAAAATGCTACCGCGCATTTCTGCCCTCTGACAAAATGGACGTAAACTACATAGTAACGTCCATTTTTCTTAGCTATATGTGTATATATATATATATATATATATATATATATATGGTGTGTGTATATACATATAATTATATGTAACACGATTATGAACCATTTTCACCAAGTTCCGATTAACTTAATGAGCCTAGTAACTTTGGAGAATTCCAACTTGGTGGAAGTTGATGTCGGAAAAAAAGTGTGAACTGAAGACTTAAACATATTTCATTAATTATAATTAACTGTAATTTCACATACTATATTGAATACAAAAATAAGTTATTAACAAATAACTATCAGAGAGAAATCTTGCTATATAAGTTAATATATAAATTAAAATGATGAAAGTAGTCCTATATGAACCAAATATCAATTTATCATCTCCAGCCTTGAAATGGACGATGTATTCTAAAAAAAGTGGACGTTGCTATGTAGTTTACACATTAGTCCACTTGATTAGAGGGCAATAGTGCACAGCAGCATGTGACTATGTTGCGATTGCTGTGCCCAATGTGGCGCCGAGCGTGTCTAGGCGTCGGTGATGACTAACGGAGAAGGACAATTGGCGGGAAATTAAGTTTGCAAATAAATTGATTCTGATTCATATGCCATAAGGCAGTTTAATACAAACTCAAATGATTGTTTAGAACATACATTTGGGCGTCGGAGGTTATACGCCTTATGCGTTCAACACGTGATCTACTTCCGAGTTTGCCGACGCCCACATAAAGTTGATTTGTTCCGATAAGGCAGGAGCTAATCTAATTACTTGATTGTCTCAACATTATGGATAAGCCAATCCTAATTCTAATTTTAATTCTAATCCTAATCCCTATCATTATCCTTCCAGAGTGTGCGTCTGAAGACGAGACGCAAATGAGTAGGTAGTTCCTCGTGAGCGCGAGATGCCTCGAAGTTTCGCGATGAAACTACTCATTTCTGCAGAAATGCCCTGCAAGCGCTGCTGGTTTTCTCCATCGCCCTTCTCGGGGCGATCTCGCTGGATGGTAAAATAGTAATCTGAAGCGCATATACCTTTGTGAGATGGCATGTTCTCGCCCCGTCTTCGGGACGGGATCGACTAATATTAACTGGAATGTACAGTTTACAAAAGTAGAGACATGATTGTGTGCGTATGATGGCTCGGATATCGATATCGCATTATTAGATTAAAATACGAGAAATTAGGAAAATCTACAATACAATATAAGCATTTATCTGATGACGCGAGCAATTATCTAATGACATGAGCAGTAACCGATGTGGATTTTACAATGAACATAAAGAGATGATTAATCTTATTGAGCACTAACTTAAAATCTATCGCTTATAAAAGGTCCGCACGCAGAACGCCATGACACCAGAAAGAGAGAGAGAGAGAGAGAGAGAGAGAGAGAAATTGCAATCTCGGCACAATATACAGAGTGTCTCTTAAGATGGGTCGAAGGCACATTGGGGACGAGATCAAAGAGAACAAAAAATTCTTATACTATTTTGAGATACTCACTGTAGTTTTCGAATTAGAAAAGGAAACATCTAAGCCAATATGCGGTTAAACCGCGCCGCGCGAATTCGTAGGACGGCCCACACTCGAGCGGCGGCGCGCAGGGAGAGGGAAGTAACGCTTCGTTACCTAGCATAGTTCGGCATGGCGATCCTATGTATTTTGCTGCATCGCGCCTACATTATCCAAAAATGTTATTTTAGCTGAAATTTTTTGGAGAATAACATACTGCTCATTAAAATCGGAGAGGGACAATTGAGTCCCTTTCCTTGTAAATTACAGATTTTTTTAATGTAATGAACATGGGCATTAAATTTGATAGTTTAATGAAAATAAATTAAAACACTCAATTTTTAATTAGTGTTTTTCAATACATTTAAGTTTTCAGTTACTACAAACTTAAACATCTCATTAACGTACATAAATAATCTTTTGAGTGACAGAAAATTTAAATTTTATTCATCAGTGAACATTAAAGCTTAATAAAATTTAAGAACGTTTTTAATGTGTACAATTAATGGTGTACAATTAAATTTGTTAAACGGCAAGAAACATATGAAAAAAACCTCAGTCAAATGCATCATTATACATAGAAAAATAATACATCTGGATTTACAATGTAGCGGTTATCTACGCGAGCTTATAATTTCAAGTGTACATGCATTAATGTCAAAAAATAAAACTCCGACTAAATATAGCATAACGATGCGATAGCTCCGACGAAGTGTGTCTCGAAGTGTAATTAAATAGAAACATCGTATAACAAACGAAGCGGAAAGGCGACGATTAGCACGCTTTGCGTAATGCATGCTCTAATTACATCGCTTAACATATTTATAATTGTATTAAAACGTATTTAATCGTGCTAAAAAACGTGATTTATAATAATAAGAAAAACTTCAGCTAAAATAACATTTTTGAATAATGCGCGTAGGTGCGATGCAGCAAAACACATAAGATCGCCATGCCAGGCTGTGCCAGGCAACGAAGCGCTACTTCTTTCTCTCTGCGCGCCGCCATTGCCGCTGCTCGAGTGGGTCGTCCTACGAATTCGCACGGCGCGGCTTAACCGCATATTGGCTTAGACATTTCCTTTTTTAATTCGAAAACTACAGCGAATATCTCAAAACAGTATAAGAATTTTTTGTTCCCTTTGATCCATTCTCTGCCCCCAATGTGACTCCGACTCATCTTAAGAGACACCCTGTATAAGTGTCAGAATTAAAATTAAATTAAATTAAATTGCGAATTTCTTGAGAACTGAATGTATTCTAAATAAGATTTTTCCCATATGTGTAATATTTTCCTATATCTTGGAAACCTATATAGGTAGGATTAGAGTCCTTACACAGAATCTGGACATTACATTCGCGCCAGGTATGTAAATATGAAACCGGAATTTTTTTATAGAAAATACATTTATTGCATGAAAATGATAAAAAATATTTTATTCGAAGTATTGCTCATCGGTAGCTATACATTTTTTCCACCTGTTTGACAATTTGTGAATGTCATGCCAAAAAACTTGTTGCTCTTTTGAGCCAAACTAGTCATCTAGCCATTTTCGTACATCTTCGTAAGAAGTGAAGCGCTGCTGAGCAAGTGCGTGTCCCATCGATGCAAATAAGTGGTAATCGGACAGAGCCGCAGCATGCGAAAGTATTTCCCAAC
>Ga0157364_1006193_pt1 | contig 12263 bp, 3 predicted proteins | sample AttsexASBM2_FD_111476 | JGI IMG/M metagenome (GOLD analysis project Ga0157364, IMG submission 111476) | Fungus gardens microbial communities from leaf cutter ant in Ribeirão Preto, State of São Paulo, Brazil - Atta sexdens ASBM2 | ecosystem: Host-associated > Fungi > Mycelium > Unclassified ...
AAAAAATCATACCTGAACGCGCGCGCGCCCACACACACACACACACACACACACACACACACACACACACACACACACACACACACACATGCACGCACGCACGCACGCACGCACGCACGCACACAGTTTCCAATTTCCATATTATTATTTTATTAGTATTATTCATGTACAAAAATTTTTCGCAATTAAAGTAGAACAAGTTACAATAACATCAAAATGACGTTAAACTGAATCGTGATTGATAAAAAAATCACTTTTTAATAAACATTTTTAATCATTTTTGATAAAAACATTTTTAATATCATGATGCTTTCTTGATCTGTTCAAATATGTGTTTCAATTTTTTATATTGTATATGATAAATTTTAGAAACATTTCTATTAAAATATTTCATATGACATATGAAATGTCACATAATGCGGAATCCTTTCTTCTTGTTGGACAGATGTGAAATTTGTAATATTTCTGAAAATTTTCAAGAATTGATATGAGGAAGATCCGTTATGGATTACCTGTATTAAAATCACTATAAAGATCAAAGTTGTGTTATTTAACTGAAAAAGGTATATAACGCTTTTATTATATTTAATAAAAATAGTTGTGTTAAATTAATGTAAAAAAAGATCTTAAATATATAAAATAACAATGAAAAATATACAAACGCAGTTAAATGAGAAATGATTTAGATATTATGGCGTTATTTAGATATTTATGTATTAATTTGTGAAAGTTTGGATACATGATTGTTCTATTATTGTATATGTTCTACTACATGCTTATACTTTTATTCAATATATAGAATGTGGAATCAGAGTAGTTGATCCAATTTTTACTCTATAAGATAATTAAACACCTAATTGTCAACTTAAAGATACAGATCGGATTCGTGGATAATATCGTGCGAAATGTTGATTTGAGCGCGAAAACAAGCATATTTGAAATTGAGTTGTGAAAATTATGACAGGGAATTAAACATAAGCTTTTTTCTTAGTGTGCTCTGCAATTTTCACGCGTCGATAATTTTCTCGTAGAAAAATAAATTGATTCAATTACTCTGATTCACCCTGTATATAGAACATATATACTGGCAAACAGAATTAATTATATCCCATGTGTAAACGTCTCATTCCAAATTTTACTTCTGTTTTATTTGCAATATGAAATGTAAAACCTAATCGAAGTAGATAATTTAACAGATAATTATAAACTATCATTTACAACAGCTTGGACGCTCGCATAAATTCTATCAAATGTAAAAAATTAAGACGTTATTATAAAACTTCAATTTAATTACATTTTCAGATATCAAAAAAATAGTTATAAATAACTAAAAAATAAATCGTAAAAAGAATATTAAGTACACAGGAACAATAAAGTTAAACTTTTTGAAAGTTGATTTAAAAATTTATATTGATTTTATAGGAATTTTATGATCTAAATCCAAAAAATAACAGAATATCAAACTTCCTCCATCATCCACAATTATTTTACAACGATATTGATATTTTTATATTGTATTATTCATAACTGAAGGAAACTAGTAGAAAAATTGACTCACTAGGATTTATTTTATATATATTTATATATATTTAAATATACTAAATAAATCTATTTTAAATATCACAAAAATTATACATCTTGATTATTTACATTTAAATCTTATGTAAAAGGCTTAATAGATCCTTCTTCTTTTGTGAGAGTAGTTGTATCTGTAGCTTTTCCTTTTCTGTCATGCTTTGCGATTTTTTACGATGCAGTATCCAATAATAATCTCCCATTTTCGAAGTGACAGTATATAGATTTTTTCACCATGCGTATTAACATATGCGAACATATTTTATATACTTAAAAATTAGTTCTAAACTAATTATTATAATTAATTATAAAAATCATGTAATTCTATTACCGTTATAATGATATATAATATTGTGATGATTAATATGACAAGTGATATTAATATAATTATTAATTGTAATGTTTAATTATTACATGTTTAGCAAAAACTGTAATTGTTTAGAAAGAGATTTAAATGATTGATTTTTATTGTTTATATCTGTTGAACGTTATTTCATATGTTTTTCCAGATAATCAATATTATTTGATGCTCATGCTTATTAGTATCTTCATTTCACTCTCAGTTTCTTTTCAAAATTGTGACGATAGTCAATTGGCCAACGAATTTGTGTTCAGTAATAGCTAAAAGTGTTAAATATAATATATCTTCATTTTTTTAAATGGAATTATATAATTTTTCACATAATATAATTCTTTTAATTATTCTGCACATAAAAGCACTAAAAGCACTAAAAATATCGAAAAATTAATAGTTTATTAGATTTTGTGTTTTATTCTGACAAATTTGAAAAGGTCATAAAAGATCTAAATTAAATTATTTTTGTACCTTAATGTTTTTATGTATAAAATAATGAGACAAATCAATTGGTGTAAAGAAAATACATTATTTTTTAAGTAAAATATATAAATTGCATAATTCATTTTTTAAATTATCTATATACATTTTCTTTATATCAATTGATAACTAATGCTAACACTTATAAAATTAAGAAATCTCAAATACTCGATTCTAAGAAAAATGACTGTTAAAAGCGTAGGAGCAGAAAAAATATAACAATTTAATTTTTCAATCTTAATAATTATCTTGTAGATTATTCTCTAATTTTTTCGAATCTCTAAAGAATGAAATATTTTTCATTCTTTAGCGTGAGATTTTATAATAAATTAAAAAATATGATTCAATTTTCCTTAAATAGTGGGATTTTATTTTTCAGAATAATATTCATTCTAAAAGTTTTAGAGAATATATTTGAAAAAGCAATGCTTAATTCATAAGATTTATTTTCAGTTATTGTACGATAAATATAAAGCGAATGATTATTCCTTAAAGACTCTTGTTTCTTCTGTGTTTTCAGATAAAGTTATAAAGTCTTCTTCAAGTTTCACTGTAATTATAATTATGTTCTTATTTTGTATATCGTCGCTCATGTTTGTTTGCCTTGCAATGATTTTTCTATATTTATATGTGAAAAGATATGAGGATCATCTCCATTATTTTAAATAAAATAAACTTACATTTTAAATTTTTCATAAAGTATGATTCCTCTATAATTATTCTGCATATAAAAATACTTAAAAATATCAAAAAATTAATAGTTTATGAGATATTTTATACTTTATTTTGATAAATATACATAAAATATAAAATATCAGAATAACCTATCATTTTTTTATTATTGTATTTTAATATTTTTACATACACAGTAATAAAATAAAATAAATCAATTGAATAAAGAAAACGTATTGTTGTTTTTCAAAATAAAATGTGTAAATTGCATTAATTTTTTTTTAAATCAATTGTATGTTTTCTTTGTATCAATTGATAATTAATGTTATTAATTGCAATTGATGATTAATGTTTATAATGCTAACACTCATGCAATTGAGACAAGTCTCAAATAATCGACTCTAATCGGATAAATGATCATCAAAATAGAGACGAAAAAATATAAAGATATATTTTCAATATAATCCTAATGATTCTGTAGGTCATAAATACTCTGTAGGTTACATATATGAGAGTTATTCAGAAAGTAAGTTTCGTTTTTAAATTTGCCATCGCATCGATCCGCATGGGTGACGAATTTGTTAATTCGTAAAGGATTGACACTATTTTTGACGGATTTTCAATTATTGATTCAGCGCATACGCATTATAGGGTGTGTTTTAACAAATCACCCACCGCTTGTGGAATAGAGTCTGATTCGTATCTTAAAATGAAGAACATTAATGCGGCTGAAATTTAAATTTGTGAAATATATAAAGAACATGCAATAAAATGATACGGAAATGAAAGACATGACAATGAATGAAGCGGCGACCGTCTCTAATTAATGACGATTTTATTGCAGTTGAAGAGAAAATTAATTTGAAATCCTCCCTTGCGATTTCACGACGAGGTCAAAGAAGCTGTCACTAATAATTTGCCTTATAGATTGTCTGACAATTTTCTATCTACAAAAGGAATGCCTGATGTCCCACTATAATAAGCACATCAAAGATAACAGCGACAACTGTAGAGAAATAGTGTAAGGAGTGTACTTTAAAAAGCAATAAAAATTTTCTGTAAATATACATATACTTGTTTTCTTTTAATAGGCCATGGAACTTATTTTTTGAATAATCTTCATATGTATTGAAAAAGATAGTGCTTACTTCATAAGCCTCATTTATATGTATTGATAAATGCAAAATAAATAATTACTTGCTAAGAGAATATTCTGTTTCCGTCAAATTATTAGATAAAGCTGCTAAGCTCCTTGAGATTCTACTTTTTTTGTAATCAAATCTTTGTTTATATTTTCTTTTACTCATATTATCCGCAAACTTTACAGCGATTTCCCTACATTTATGGAATGATTAAAGAAATGCGATAGGGAAATATAAATGTGTTTTAATCATGCATACTAACTCTGTTATAAGGAAAAAATTGTCGTTTTTGAACGAAAGATTATCTATAGAGTTTAGATGGTTTAGATTTAAAGTCGCTTTAAAAAAATTTCTTTCAAAATAAAAACGCTCAGAATATTAATATTTTCTACGATGCAATATTTTATTTATTAGTTCTACGATATACGCCTTAAGAAATACTGCCCGATTAATGTAAGAAAATGATCAAATTTCGAGTTCAAAGTCGATTTTAGGCAGGTTTCGAGTGTTCAAATGGATTGTTATTCCTTAAATTGTAGATGTTCATCCAGAACAACATCAATTGGAATTTTCTCGGAATCTCTTCCTTTAAAAATTTGATTTAATTGGACTAATACAATAGAATATTTTTTGTATTATACTAATTGAATATTATATGATTTTTGACGAAAATTTGCAACGGACCGAAAAGTTTCGAGAGCAGGGAACAAGTGACAGTGCAATACTTTTTGTCTTCAATTCTTGTATTGTTTGAATATTAAAGATCTTGTGTACATGGTTTTAAATAAGCGCCAGAAGTAAACAATTCTATTTCTGGCTGTCTTACTCTCTTACTCTTATGCCCTTACTCTTTTGTTTATCCAATAGATAAATTACCATATAGTTTAGCTGAAGGTGGAACAATCAACCATTAATATGTAAATGTGTTCGTCGGAAATTTATTTGTACCAGATATGACAGGCGCACGCTACGCGCGCGTGCGTAATTTCATATTATTAATTTGTACTCATTTTTTTCAAGTATATATAAATAAACATTAGCACATCACCCATAGATTCCTATAATTTCTACTTTGTCTCCTTCTCCATATAATTATACCTCTATATAATATCTCTATATAATATCTCTTTTTCTATAAAACATATAAAATAAATCAATGATTTTCAAAATTTTCGATAATATATTATGAATTATATGGATCATCAATTTTGATTCCATTTCTATTTTTGTTATATATGATTCAGTTTCTTATTTTATATAGGTAATTTATTTCAATTAATTAAATTATATTTTTGTACTCATTTCAGTTTCTAGTAAACAATTTTTTGTTGTCCAATTGAGATATTTCATTTGAGGATGTCAAGACCACAAAACGATATACTTTACAAACTTTGTAAAAAAATTTTTTCTGTCCTTAAAAACGTATTAATAATTCAGTTATATGAAACTTTTAAAGACCTTGTAGGAGGTTCCGAAAAAATTCTAACTGGATCTTATTTTGAGTAAATAGAGACCTATAATTTAAGGGGAGTAACAATCCATTTGAACATTTGGAACCTTGCTAAAATCGACTTTAAACTCGAAATTTGGTCATTTTTTTCACATTAATAGGACAATTTCTTAAGGCGTATATCATAGAACTAAATAAATTCTTGAAGCTTCCACGGTTGCTTTCTATATGAAGATTACGCGTTTCGCGGATTTCTTCCGTGTTCAGATCCATTCTTGGAATGCCAATATTTCGTGAATCTTGCAGTCCACTTCATCAGGACGAGGAGCAACCTGATACTTAGCTGTCCCTCCGGATCGTTCCTTTTTATATTATATTACTTGTTGGGGTGATGGAGAAAGGAAGAGAATTATGGGTGGGTGGGGAGGGGGAGAGGTGGGAAAATTGGTCAGTCTTCAATAACCGGGAGAATAATTTTCCATATTTTATTTATGTTGTAGCCATTATATCTATTTAGATTGTTAGGGTGTTTTTGTATCTCTATGTGGTGATTAGGATATTTTGTATCTTCTCCTATAACAAATTTTATGAGCAACAAACTTTAGGAGCGGCAATTGGGTTCTTCAATTTCTTCTGTAATCGCCAACGTCTTCATGGAGCATTTTGAGAAAGAGATCCTCAGAAAAACACTCAAAAAACCAGAAGTTTGATTCCGTTTTGTAGACGACACATTCATGATATGGAGACACGGCAGAGCCGAACTCCGTAAATTCCTTATTTTCCTTAACAATCAACATTAAAATATCCACTTCTACCATTATAGAGAAAAACGGAAAACTCCTCTTCCTAGATATTCTTGTCTCTAAGAAAGCTGACGATACCTTAGGCATCAAGTGTACAGAAAACCAATACACACAGATAGATATCTATATGTCGAGTCATACCACTACTTAGCACAAAAAGTCAAGTGCAATCAACTCATTTGTACATAGAGCTTTCATCATCTCTGACAAAGAACATCACACGGAAATCCATTATTTAAAACTACAGAAAAACGGGCACAACAAAAAAGACATAATCAAAACAATCAATAAACAAGACAATGATCTCTGACACACAACCAGATGAAAGGATCTTATCCATTCTTCCATATATCAAAGGAACAACAGATCGGATTGACAAGATATTAAATAAACACAATATCCTATCTTTACCACCCAAAAGATCAAAGACCTTCACTCAGCTCCGCAGGAATATACACAGTGTCTTGTTCCTACGGGTAACTATACATTGAAGAAATTGGGAAAATGGTCAACCTATGGATAAAAGAATATATAAGTCTAAGATATATATATATATATATATATATATATATATATATATATATATTAGACTTATGTATATATATATATATATATATCTAATAAGAATTTTCATAATTTTACTTTTATAAATAGTTAATATGACTGTTTAGTAATACTTATATTAAGTACTTAAAAAATTATAATTATAATTATTGTTAGTTATATTACCTAAACATTCGATTAAAATTATTTCACTCGACATTTCGTAGCTGTAGTCAGACTCTTTTTTCGATGTACATAAAGTACACTTAATATACATCTTGTATCGGCAATTTTAATTTTTTACTTACTGTTCGCTTGTCATCAATTTTCAAGTAAATCTGAAATATCGTCTAACATAATAGATCGATTTATAGAGAATATACCTAAAATTATACATAGAAAAGTCATAAAAATTAATATTTTTATGACTTATCTATATATAATTTTAGGTATATTCTAATAAAAATATAAATATAAATATATTAATATAATACTTTATGCATAGTTTTTTAAAATAGTTTTCTAGAATGGAAATGCAATGAATATAATCTAATCTGCACATAACTGAATACTATGTATCGGCAATTAATATGCCGAATAACCAATTATTCGGCGAATATTAAGTACGATTTTACAAAAACAATACGGGCAACACTTCTACCGCAACAACATGACAATATATATATATATATATATATAGTTTCGTAGAGTTGGCAAAATACAATGTTTTTATCTAAGAACGTAACAGTATGTTCTTAAAAATATGTTTGTAAAATTTCATACACGATTAAATCAATTATCTATAAAAATTTGTCCGCTTAGAATTATAGTATAGTTTACATCCCACGAAATGTAAAATTATTAATTTTTATCAAAGCTATTATTTTCCATTCTTTTATAAAGATGGTACAATATGGTTTTTACAAACAAAAAGATATTTTATATTCATTTATAGTTTTATTTGTTAAGTTAATTTTTGAAGCCGATATGTTTGTATGAAAACAAACAAATCAGAATTCTTGTAAGAATTACTGAGTGAGAACAATTAATTCCTATTAAATACAATAAAATTCTATGTTGGATGAATACATTTTTTCCGATAAACCAAATCAACAAAATTTCTTGTTGATCGAATAATCATCAATTTCGTCAATCGAAGTATATATGTCACATTTCCGTTAAATCTATGGTATTCGTATTTAATAATCAAATTAATTCTTCTTATTAAGTACGTCTGCAGAATTGCATGTTGATCTAATAATTTTTTCATGTTAACTGGATGCATTCCATAAATAATGCACTAATTGTTGTGCATTGTTGTTCACTGAATAATAAACAAGGATAAATGAAACATCATGCGCATCGTAAAACAGAATGCATCCATTAGGAATATGTCAGGTATTTACAAATCAATATAACATAGAGAAATTCAAATTCATTTATTTCAATAATCTTCAAAACTTCTATACATTATTCTATTATAAATTACATTAACGAAGAGAATATCAGAAGAGAAAACATTTTCTTAACTATGGCAAATATCACTTCAGATGCGTTTCGAGTTACGCATGATGTATGATTCTTTTTTATAGTACATCGAATAATAAAGAAGGATAAAATTTCCCTTCGTTCTACTGTATAGGATACAATACACACTACATAAAAGTTATACATAAAGTTATAAAGTATATAATATACATAATGTATATTCGCTTGACCTGCGTCGACTGGCACAATAAATGAACTGATGTTAGAATGCGCTGAAGTTAAAATTAATTAAAATTTTAACGTTCCTCTTTCCATATCATATTAAACTGAAAAATATTTAATATTTAAAAGCCCAATAAATTATAATATATTATAATATAAAATATAAATTAACATAACTTTAATAATATAGCAGAATATCAAATATTCTATTTGTAAAGACTCAAAATTGTTATAATAACTTAAAATTCTAAATTTAGTTTAATCAAAATGTATTTAATTATGTAGGTTGATATTAAAACATAATCAAATTCATAATCCATTTTTCTCATTCATTAGAGAGACTAGAAGATCTATTATACTCTAGCACTTATTGATTCGTAATTTTCGTATAAAACATATAATATAAACATATAATATTTTCTAAACGTATTTAATGTTCTACAAACATTTATAAGAAGCGTATATAAAATCAACATGTACTCCTGGGGACAAAAAATCATTCTTTTTTCTCTCCGAAATGTGACAGTACACCCGAAAATTTCTTCGCACTCAACACGCAGTCGTTGGCAGAATTAACCGCTGGGCACGTTAGGATTTTAAGTAAAATGGAATGAAATGAGCAAAAATGACATTTTTGATCACATTTAACTTTTTTGCAGCAAAGGTAAATGGGTTTTAAATAAACTGAGCAACTCCTATAAGTACACTGAGAAAAAGATATAGTAATGGTAACAAAAAAAAGACAATTATTCACAAATGGCCGATTATCATTGGATTTTGTTATTTTGTTAAAATAACAAAATACAATATTTTTTGGTTAAATCAATTTAATTTTTATTTAACAATATATATTTATTAGGTTACTTACGTTTTGTAAATAACATTGTGAAATTTGATTGCCATACAAAATAAATATTCTTTTAATAATTTCAACCAAAGAATCCATATATAATAAAACAAGGAATGTTTCGCGGAGCTATCAGAGATGGCGTATCTTTTTATAAGAGAAATTCAATGTCTACCTGTATAAAGCCGAGACGATTAGAAACTAATCTCGTGGATTTCTCAGTTCTCATCACACCATGATTAATCAATGGTAACTTAATAATTATTAAATTAACTAATAATTAATTATTTTTTCAGATCGATTAGTAATCTCAAAATCTATTCTAAATCTATATATATTTTTGCTAAGCTAAGGAAATTCAATAACCAAACATAATTTCACTCTGTAGAACGTGGGAGATATATACTATTCGTTTTGTTCCGATAATAAAATATTCTTTTTAACTACAAAAGATTTATAAACATCAAAACATTTTTGTACCATTAAATCATTAGTTTATTTTATAAATTCAATAAATTAATATTGTCATTGTTGATTAATTAGTAATCAACAATTTGACTGATCATATATCACCAAATAGTTTTTGTGTCAGTAACAAAACTTTAATTATTGATACAAAACATTCCTCTCAGTGTATAATTCAAGAGTTTTCAATCGAATCTCGGTTAATAATCATACGATATTTTTCATATCAAATTATAGCTGTTCGAATTTTAGATTTTTTGTAACATTCCGTATGTTTACAATTTTATCCACACACACACTGCAGACATACATTATTTAGTCCACATATTTCTGTCAATTGAATAGAAATAGAGTGTCGTTTAATAGTACATTATCGCAAAATAGAAAGATGCAAGTTAAATTTTTCGATTTTAAAAAATCGACGTAAAATAGAATAAAATATATAGCATTAAAAGATTTTTTAGCAGTTCTAGTCTAAGGAAATAATTGTTTGAAGTGAACCTTAAGGGCTCTAAGATAAAAGCATACTTTTTTGAAATATTTACCGAGTAAATGAAATCTCCTGATATTTTAAAATATTGTCTCTTATGTTTAACGATTTCGATTACATTTCATTCACGTTTAGAAAACTCGACAACTCTCGTTCCGTTAAAATGTCGCCAGATTACTAACTTATAGGAATAAGATTTTAGGCGGAAACTGTTTCTATCATGTTGCCTAATGATTTCTAACAACATATACGATCGGTTTATAAGAGGGCAATTGTTGATATTTATAAGAGTTAGTGGTAATAAAAATCTAATAGGCAAAATCGGAAGCTTTCTTAAATATTGAAGGCAACTTAAGAAAAAGCAGCAAAACAAATTGACAGCAACATGCAGACAATTTGGGCAGATGTTGCTAAGTTTAATTAGAGATCAGTACTTCCCAGATAGCATCTCAAGATAGCTTCCTAAATGCATCGAATTTGCTGATGTGTTCCCGAAAATCGTTGTAGCAACTAATTTTGATAATCGAGACAAAGTGAGACAGCTCTCTAGTTTGTGTAAACGACAAACTAGACAGCAAGGTGCTTTCGTAATAAATTTTTTTAGTAACGAATTACGGTGTCATCTATTAAAAAATTTTATAGTTTAAAAACATATACAATACAATGTTACATATCGTACGATATCAATCCATTGTGTTGTATATGTTTTTAAACGTTTTGTTTCCGACATATTTTTCGCTCAAGATGGTACGATTAATCATACATTGCTGTTATGTTGAAGTCATTTTGCCGACAGCATAACATACAGCTATTATTGACTATTTGTTTTTAAAATTTTATCAACTGATTGCATGCATAAGCAATCATATTGCTGCATATGTAACGTGTGTTTTGCTGTCAGCAAATGTATACCGAATATAAGACAATTCATACAATACATCAGTTTGTACAATATGCTAAATCACGCTTAGTTAACTGGGTTCTTTTGCCACAAAAAAATGTTACAAATGGTCAAAAATGTTGTTGTTCCAATTCATTTCAATTTTTTTTTTACTCAAAATCCTGACATGCATGGCAAATTCTGTCAATGGTATCATGTTAAGCGTAAAAAAATCTTCAGAAAACGTATCACCGCACTTCTGAGAGATTTTTCTTGTAGCATTGTGTTATGGACTATGTACCTGTATTAAAACGATCAAGAAGGCCAAAAGTGCACTGTACATCTGAAAGAAATATATAATGCTTTCAATATACTTAATGAAAATATTTGTGTTAAATAATTTATAACATTAAAAGAAGATTTTGATGCATAAAATAACAATGAAAGATTAATAAATGCAGTTAATTGAGAAGTGATTCTAATATAATGTTCCATTTAGATATTAATATAATTTGCATAATTGAATGTAGAAGTGTTTGTTCTATGTGTATATATTACATGATTATAATTTTATTCAATATAGGACATACCTGGCAAATAAAATTATATCCATAGTGGAAATATCCCACGCCAAATTTTACCTCCTTAAGTTTTGTTCGCAATATAAATTGCACAATCTAATTGAAATTAAATAATTGAATGAAACGTTAGATATATCCTACCTTTCGGATACACGCATAAACTCTATTAAATAACAATGTGAAAAATTAAGACAATGTTATAAAACACTAAATGGATACATTGTTAGACATCAAAAGAGTTATCTCTCAAGTTAAATAACATTTTGATAT
>Ga0157364_1006194_pt1 | contig 12262 bp, 3 predicted proteins | sample AttsexASBM2_FD_111476 | JGI IMG/M metagenome (GOLD analysis project Ga0157364, IMG submission 111476) | Fungus gardens microbial communities from leaf cutter ant in Ribeirão Preto, State of São Paulo, Brazil - Atta sexdens ASBM2 | ecosystem: Host-associated > Fungi > Mycelium > Unclassified ...
AAAAAAGAAAGAAAAAAAAAAATTAAATAAAGGTTATTACAAAAAAAAATAATATTAAAAAAAAAAAAGAGGAGGGGTGTTTTATTTTTTTTTTTTTTTTTTTTTTTTTTTATATAATAGATATATATTTTTTTAGCAATATATATATATATATATATATATATATATATATATATAGATATGATAAAATTAGTTCGGATTATTTTGAGTTCCGATTACAAGAGTCGTTATAAAGTTATAAAATACTCGTGATAAAGTTTCGCGTGTCGCAATGATTTTTCCAATCGCCAGAGCCGCAATTTCTGCGCTTTTTAATTTTTTCGAGAACCGAATCGAAATCTCTGCTGCGTGAGCGCGTTTAGAAGCTCTCAATTTATAGGAGGAGACAGGAGAGGCCATGCATCCAGCTAAAATCTGCTGACTCGCCGTAAATAACGCTATCGGGGCGCTCTCGCCTCGATTACTTTTTTCGCCGTAAAGCAAACCGCGTGGCGTCACGATGTAACAACGCTATCGCTTCTACATGCTTGGACGTTTATCTCGCACAAGACAAGACTAAGTTTTTCTGGTAATTGTTTGAATAATCGTATTACCTTTGCGCGCAAGACAACCTTTATAGTGTATGGCATTATTAATGCTGCGCGTTGCGGTAACAACGCATGTAACAGCCCTTTTAACGTTCGCTTCACCAAACGAGCTTCACAGGCGTCGCGTAAAACGATTGCATGCGTTTGTTGTTTCGTAAAACCTTTCGGTGTACATTATACAGTGAATCACACTCAACGTTGTACTTCATGCGTGTCACTCGCAAATACACCTGTAACTACACGTATACATCGGATAAGTTATTTAATCGCGCTATTCGCCACGGACATTCCGCGATTATCATAAATTTGATGCTACTGTGGTGTGCTTTGCACATCTCGGTCGACTTAATGATAAACTCGTAATGATAAACATCTTTATCTTGATTGAAATCCCAGTCACATTGATGAAACTATTATGATTAAAAGCTTTTTTAGTATAACAATTTGTTTAAATAGTTTAAAATTGTTTTATTCCAAAACTGGACTAATCAATAAAAGAGAAAAGATGGAAAAAATTTTACAAATGATGAATCAGTAGGTATAATAAAACTAATTTAATATAAATTTTACTTTGATATATAGGCTTTTTCAAGCTTAATTATTAAAATATATAATACTGAAAATTAAAGAAAGTTGTAATTAAAGTTCTTAAATTAGTTAAAAAATTTATCAACGAATCTGTTGTATTTATTTTCTTTTGTATATTAAAAATTTTTGAGTAAGTAGTTTCTGAGTTCATTAATAAGCTATAAATTATAAATTTTATATTATACTTTCATGATGAGCATTATCTGTTTTTGTACAACATTACATCATGTAATAGATATGTTAGGAAGGTCTATAGCGGTTAAAGGTTAATGAAACCATCCTCATCTTCCGGCACGAACAGTCGCATGAACATTGAACCGTCACCTTTGTCATCCTTATCGCCACCGGGAAAGCTTCCTTATCATCGCTGTCCCACACAATTAATTAAATCGACCATACTTTTTTCCAGGTTGCTCTCATTTTTTTCTCAGTTGGCGTCATTCCGATCGGCTGATGGCGATCGATAAGGAACGTCGACAAAGGCAGTCTGCTTTTTCGCGCATTTGCTCCACTATTTCTCGACTCGTCGACGATAGCCCGCGTTTTCTTGTCCGGATGTCATTAATTAAGTCGCCCATTTATCCGCCGCGAAAGCAAGATAGATCGACGATACTTTGTTCGTAAATCCCAGTCGTGCGGTCTTGTATCGAGTATCTTCGTCATAAATTTAACACGGAACTGCCCGAGAATTCGAGAAATGCGGCGAGCATCGAAGATTAATGATCGATGGAGGGCTTGCGATCACTCTTTGAGTCTTTATTTCTACGCGGTTACGCAGTTGATGTAATCTTTGTTCTTAAATGCCCCCGAACAAGTATCAGTATCGCTTCATCAGCATTGCTTTATTCTTACCCAGTGACGTTTTAGAAAATTGTTTAAATTACTACGCATCTTCCTCTAACTTATTTATATTTCTCATAAAATAATTTGCTATGCCGAATTTGATGATTGTAGGTAATGAAATAGATGCTTATTTACCTGTACTTTTATCTTGTACCTTTATTGCTCTTTTGACTATCTAATTGTGATTTTATTTGTTATATTATATTTCCAAGATCGAAAAATATTCTTTTTTGTAAGTAAGCTTTTAAATATGAAAACGTATAGTAGAGTTTTTTTTCTTGAAGTTGTATCTGTTACAGATACAAATATATATACTTCTTATCTCTATTATTGATATTTTGTAAATTATATTTTGTAATTTTATATTACTCTATGTTATTTAATAGACACTTTTATAAGGGATAATTGAAATAAAAAAATCTTTGCAAATTAATAATTTAAATATGGAAATAGATTTGATGTACGGTTTATAGATAGAATTGTTTAAAATATTTACATGTGAGAGATATGTGAGACTCTCTTTATCAATTTATAATAAATAAATCTGCCAGCAGATCTTTTTTTTTTTAAATAACACTTATATTCTAAAAATATTCGCTAATTCAATTTATATATCTAAAAATACGTATACATATAGATAAAAAATTCAATCAAAGTCTGGAACTATCGGTATTACATTGAGAATAGAATACAATTGCTGCAATTCCTTTCATCGATTGTGATTCTATTTCTGATCTAATTCTCTTATTTCTCTGTCTCTTATTTTTAAGGATATATCGCAAAATTAACGTATTCATCTACGTACTTTCTCATCGTTGTTACTCATTCACCTTCCTCGCAGACTAATTTATCATTTTCCGCTTGTACGCGATCAATAAAACACACCGATAAAGAGCCGACGGAGCGTCCACCGCGTTTTCTTCACATCGCTTATCGTGTTTCGTGTTCGTTCGGCATTATGCAGACGCGCGCTCTCATTTTGCACCCGAATAAAATTAATGCTTGCACGTCGCTTGGCTAGTAAGTCGTAAATATCATTTCCTACACTCACCTCTCGAAACGTGGAGATCCGGAAATTGCAAGAGATTCTGACCCATTAGAGACCGTAAAATGTTTTTCCGTGCTCTATCTTTCCATCGAGTTGCATGTTGGAATGATATCAACATTTATTTCATTGGCACTAATTGAATTGTTCTAATATACGTAAGATGTTTCATGGTTTAGAAATAATTATAATAATAAAATTTAAAATTTCGCAAGAAGAGAGAAAGAGAGAGATAGAGAGAGGGGAGGGGGGAGAGGGAGGGGAGAGAGAGAGAGAGAGAGAGAGAGATTCTCGCAATCGTTTAACAAATCCACGGTCTAAGTTTAATACACTGCCATCATTTACACATCATATAAATATATATACATTCTTATATTTTTATGAACAATAGATGCAAAAAACATTTGAGAAAAAGTTGAAATAAGATATAATCTAAATCTAAGGCTTAGATCTAAGCTAAAAATATAAAGAATTAGAATATTATGAATAATATGAATAATTCTCTTTTTCTTAATAAAAAAATAGCGGACATATATATTATTTTATATTATATAAAGTAATAATATTATGAATAGAGTACTTTTATTTCTTTAATTTCCTAAACTTCTTTTAATTTAAACTAACTGATCTCGGTTGTCTAAATTTATTGCATATATACATACATGTATATAGCATAGTTAGAAAGTTAATTATTAATCGAATTTAGAGACTAAAAAAGATTAGTGTAGTTAATATGTGTATATTTACATAAACAATATATATATATATATATATATATATATATAATATACTTGTACATCTAATGTGCATAATTGAAATTGTAATTATTAACTTTCTTTAATGGAAAAGTTTTAAAGTGCAAGTGTTGTACTTTGAATGTATAATATTTGAATGTATAACAATATCAGTGTTTGATAGAAAGTGGCATAGAAACTTTTAGCGCGCACTTTATAATTTGGAATCAAACGCTTAGAATATCAAATAGATTAACCTTTCTTTTATAATAAATCTAAAACTCCTAAGAAGAGGTCGCACGAAGAAGAAAACAATGAACCTTTAATGAATCAAAGTTTGCAGGAGTTACATCGAACTACAGGATACAAATGACGTATTCTTCCTCTTGAAACGTGGTCGAATTTATTTCATGGGAGAAAGAGAATCACAAACGATAGCAGATCGCATTGCATCGTTGGCCTTATAATTATTCTTATCTCCTTTACTCTCCGTCAGTGACAAAAGCACGATGTGACTTCTGCTATATCGTTTCGCGAATCAAATGCGAAATGATTTGCATATTCTTTTGTCGACTTCTCATTACTCTTTCAAGTAGCATTAATTTATCATTTTGATCTCTCAAATGTTGTCCGGATTAATAAACGCCATCGATAAAGAACAGTTCTTTCTCTCTCCCCTGTTCATATTTCTTATCGCTTCCGATCGGAGTAGCCGCCCGCTTTCGACATTATGCAGTTCGAGTTTCTTTTTTCGAGGTCTGAGAATAATTAATTCACGTGTCGCCCACGATGCTAGATGCTACCAGGTAAGGTGGCTAATTGTCCGGCGATATTAATGTCACTTTTAATTAAAGTTCCATTCAAGAGCACCGTTGGTAGGCGCGCAGGCGGGAGGGGCAGCAGACTTCTTTTCTTCGCGTTTTATAACGACTAAGGGTTACGAGGATTTTTGCGACAAATTTGAAATGCGTCATTTAGAAAAGCGGCTATTATATAGGGCTAGCAAAAACGGTAGCTCGTAACATTTGCATTTATAACCGACGGAATGGCGCTGTTGCGTTTAGTACAATGTCGCTGCATTAAGCATCACGCGTAGAATGCAGTGACATTAAATTTCATATTTCATATACGATTTATTTCGTGATTTCTCTTTGCTTTATTAAAGGTGAAACCGTAATGTGCAGTGTGAGAGAGATTGCTCCGAATACAAAAAGATTCGCTAAAATAATAGAGTTACTTTATTAGACTTAATTTTATAATTGTAAGTTTATTATATTTTCAATTATGAAACAAAATATGTCATGTTGGAAAGGAAATTTAGATGAGATATAAATTTACGATAAAATAGAAACTACAAATATGATTTAGGCTTGGTTACACTTGCAATGTTACTTTGACTTTAAGCGAGACTTAAAACTATCTCTCCCTCTCTCTCAGCTTTTTAAAAGAAAATAGTGACAGTTTTAAGTCTCTTAAAATAAAAAGTCTCTTAAAATCAAAGTAATGTTAATGCAATAGGTCTTTATTCTTACAATTAATTCAACATTATTATTGATTTAAGCGGAATTATTAGCGTTTCAGAATGATTGTGTTGAAACCGAATGTTATCGACTCGTAATTATATCTGGAATAAATTTAATAAAAGAACATATAATGTATTATTTATAACATCCAAAATTTGACCGATCTTTCTTTATTATTTGATTAATATTGATCTTTTAATTACCAATCATTATAAATATATTGAAAAATGTAGTGAAATTTTATTATTACGTTTTATTATAAGTTTGTAACAAGAAATGAAAGCTCTCAAATTCTACATTTAATTCTCAATTGCATTTTTCTTGATATTACATTAGTTCTCAATAAATAACATTTTCCTGTCGCAACAATCAACTCGATCTTTTGAACATTAAGAGTTAGATCATTGTTCCATACGTGTCTTCAATTACAGTCACGTAGAAGAGTGCTTGTTTTTTTTAGATGATCCCCGTTTTTCCTTTCGTTCTTATAACAAAAGGCAAGCGTCGAAATTGGCCATTCCGTGTACCGCGCTTCCGCGATCCGTTCCATTTTCATTTTCTGATATTACCGTTGGTGGTTTATACGAGACCGGGCCGACCGTCTGCTTCCATGCATCTCAATGCACTTTTTCCTTCTGCAATGAGAAGATCTATACAAATCCGCCTTAGACCTCGGAGGAAGGATTTCTTATTTCCTCAGAAACTCTCGCGGTGACAGGTAATCGACCGACGACTTACGTGCTTCGCCTTTGGAACTAATGCGCGAAGTACTCGATTTCTCACTATACTTGTAGAACACTCAACCTGAAGCACGCGTGCTGATAATTCTGAAATCTCGTTCTCAGTACAGGAAATTTCCTAAAGTGTCAGTATTATGCTTGAAGTTTACTTTCATTTCTAGAAATATATTTTATCAATTCACGATTTTTACTTTAAATATGTATTAGCTATATAGTCTTTGTAAGAAGTGACTAGAATTGGAGCTTTGTACTTTTCTTACATATAACTATTTCTTTCTTTTTCTTAAATATAATTATTTAATTACAATACGAAAACTTCTTATTATTTATATTTGAAATTTTAATTTTTCTGTTATTTAGATTCATATTTATTACTAAAACAATCACAATGTTTTATAAGCTGTTTAAGCTTCTTTGTATGAAATAAAGCAAATTAATTATATCGAAATAATATTAAAAATGAAAATTAAAGTTAGCAGAAGAATAGATAATTAAAATTAACAATTAAAAAATATATATTTTTATAACATAGAGAAATTTGTATAATTACGTAATATATTGATTATTATGTAGTAGGATTAAGTTTTCCAATTATTAAGTATAACTATTGTATGTAATGCGTTTAATGTAATACTTTCAGACAGATATATGCAAACCTCAATTTGAATTTAATCCGGATATTTTATTCCGAAGTTGATGTATAGCATCAGGTTGTTAATCATATAATCTTCTGTACAGGGATAATGTGATAAAGAGTACGACATCCAGTTTAATAATTAATGAAATATATCTGTCTTCATTACAACCATTTCTTGAATTTATTGCTAGCTGTTTAATAGAGAAAATTAATTTTCAAATCTCTAAAAATATTTTTATATTTTCTGTATATTTGGAACATTAAATTGTAAATTTTTAACTATATTAGATTATTTGCATACAATACTTATGACAATGAGTCAAATATTTATATTGTTCTCTCTTAATATCTTTTTTCAAATATTATGCTTAAAAGTTATAGTAATATACATGATACTGATTTTCATAATCATAATTCGTAATTCGTAAAAAATTAAAAAAAAATAAGTAATAAGAGAAATAAAGAGTATAAGCATTTGTTAAATATTATAAAATCATTCATTTTAACAAATAATTTTTTTTAATTAAGAATATTTTCTTTTTAAATATATTCAATTAATTTATTTTAAATTTATATATATGTTAATTAGCTCGTTGTTATTATAATACATAAACGAATACAAACATACGTTAGCATATATTATACGATTGTAGTGCAATTTGAAATGAAATAAGTGGAAATAAGGATAAAACCTCGTTTATGTCAACCTACATAATTCATGCGTACTTTAAGGAAACTCTCTTTTGTTCTGTCTTCTTATTCTGTGTGTACCTTCTAGCATACAACTTCTCGTTCTCTTACATCCGCTTCTTCTTTAGTCCCTTTAGTGTCTTATAATCATTGTACAGGCTCATTTCCCTCGCGTGGTATAATGCAAAAGAAAGTTTGTTTTCGTGAGTTTGTAGTCAACACTGCTTCGCAATCACACTTTTTGTTCCTTCTTTGTTTTTGTTAATGAGATAAGCGTCGCACAGCATGATTTAATTCAATCAAACAAAGTCTTTATATCATCGTTATTTCTAGATAAATCGTAATATAGAATAAATCGGGGGAAGATACTATGTCGGGTAAGATGTCATTTGTTAATACTTTCCATGTTTATTCTAGATAGCATTACTGGCGCGCTCGGTTTGTTCATTTAAACCAGCAACGATATAACACTCACTTTCGTATTTATTTTCAAAGATTGTGAATTTATTAAGAAAAAATAATTCTTTATTTTTGGAATAATTAGTCTCTGTTATTGGGAAGAATAGTTGTTGATAAAAATTTTTCTTACAAATCATATATTGTGTTTTATTTAGTGCGATGTTAGGACATCTCCCCAGGTCTTGTAGCAATTTACTCAACAGATTGGATAAGATATCACTTTGTAAGGTTTTTATTTTTTTATTGCGATGTAAAAGATATATTTAATCTTATAAGATACATTTAATTTAATAATTTATGTAACTAAATCATAAATAAAACTAATCAACTTTTCTTTGGTTTTATACTTTTATGTATCGATAACGGTTAACAAAATATCGATCCAAAATTAATTATTCAAAGTTAATTGGCATCTTCACTCGACTTACCCTATGCAGTATCGGTGCGCTCCTCGTCCTGATTTTATTAATTTATTCTGATATAAAAATATTATGAATAAATTATTATGTACATTTTATATAAACGTCCATAAAACGTTAGAAATTTTTTAAAGAATTTGAAATACGTAACAAAAGCAAAATATCTACCATCGTAAGAAGCTTGATAGTTGCTGCGGATTACTTCCGCTCGATTAAAATCGCTCACGTGGATAGCCGCGTCGGACGGCCGGTATGTGTACCGTACATTAACGTGAATTTTTCTCGCGGCAAAAAGCGTTGCAGCGACGAGAAAGGAGAACTCTGGAAAACTTTGGCACGCTGCCAAGTCTTAGGTAGAGCACGAGCCTAAATGTACACTGGACACTCGCATCAAACTATATACGCGCGTACGACATTTGATCTCGAAAATAAAACAGTCGACGATAATAGAAGACGACCAGAATGTACTCGTAATATGAAGAACAAATAAACCATCTTTTTCCTAAACGTAAAGCAAACAGAGTAGCGACGCGCTGTCGACAAGTATCTACATGATTTGGTATCCGATAAAAAAAATGAGGTATATATATATATATATATATAGGCGACTATCACGTAATTGAAAAGTCTGATATTTTATATACTTATAAGATTAAATTGTTAACTAAAATAATACAATAGTAATTCTTCTCAAATAATTTGTCCTATGAAGTTGAAAATTGGAAAATAATGTTTTTAATTCGAGATGAATACTTTATAAAAATCCGAAATCTAAACAAAAATAGTTATAAATCCATTCTGTAAGTAACCGAAGGATATTTTTCTGTAAAAGTACTTATACATCCTTCTTTCATAATACATGTTCTCGACTTTACGAACTCGGTCGACCTTTGCTCACTCTTTTTTACTAAAGTCCGAAGATTTCTTGCTCTTCGCATTTTTTCTTTCCTCCCTTTTTCTCTTTTTTTATCAGTCGTTTTTTGGTGTCTAGCTCTTTCGCACACCATACCATTTTACGAATCGGTAAATAATTTATGAACCACGTTCTCCGCTTCGATTTCACGGCGCGACGCACGCGAAGAAAAATTCGGTCCAAGCTGCTGTCGCAGGCGGATTAGTTCTTCCTTTTTCTTTTCGACGAAATGTGTGCCGCTTTCATGAGGTTGCTCACTCTTCTTCCGTAGGAAATCGAGAATTTTTGAACCGCTCGATTAGATCGATCGATTTAGTGCGAACCACTTGATCAATGGTTACACTAAATCTTTACATGATCAATTATTATTATCATTCTGTTTTTTAATGAACCAATCAAAATAAAAGAGATTAAATGATCTCTCTCTCTCTCTCTCTCTCTCTCACGCGCGCATACACACGCACACGCAACACGCGCGCGCGCGCGCGACCATCTCTAATGATTACAAAACAAATTCATAAAACATATAATATTGTTGCATCCAACGTTTACAAGAACAAAGCACTCACGCGCACTCGCGCACTTGCGAGAAATACATTGAAAAAAATAATAATAATTGTATTCTCATACAGTAAGAATCCAAATTATATTACAAGGACAGCCTAAAGATATCGTCTGTATTGTCTATAGGATATCAATATGATATATTCGGAATATTTCTACTATGTGAGTTGTAATGAGAAAGAAGATATAAGAGCCAGGTGTAAATATCCATACACAACTTAAGTCCAAGCGGAAATCGAAACATCATTTATCTTGATTGATCTTATTCCAGTATTAATTTTCTTTGATCAGCTGTTCTCATATCAAGATGAGACTCGAAATAACGAAAGGATGCAATAATATACATATTTATATATGCTAATAATGCGCATATTTTTGTATATAAAAAAATACTTGCTGTATTACCGTGTACTCTTTATTTATTATTTATTTTCGACAAACAGATTTTTCGAACAACACGAGTGTCATATGAGCGTGCGCACATTATAAAATCTTCAAAATTATTGATAGAGTTAGTAAAACATTGTAGTCATAATATACAGTTATATAGGTAATCTTTTGAAGACGTTGAAAACTTGTGAAATACTGATAAGTAGTATTATATGTCATGGAACGAACATAAAGTTGTCGATGTAAGAACTCTTAGTGATTTCATACTCTTACTTGGATATTTATATGTCATAAATTCGATTTATGTATATTCTTTTAACGAGAACATTAAGTCTCGTATAGTAACACTGCATTTTCAACGATGTTTTCAATAATCTTTTAGTACGTTCTTTTGTTAGTTATATTTTATCGATATTAATAATTTCATCAACCTTTTCATAATTTTCATAAATGTAATCAAAGTATTACCGTAATCTGCAGTTATACATCAGGAAAGTCATCGTCGAACTGACAATGAATCAATGAACCATAGTTGCTACTGCTGTTGCTTTGTGCTAGGTTGAGGATGCACCTAATGGCGTTTATACGTGAGCTGAGAAAATTCATTAGGCGCGTTATGAAAACGTCGGCAACTACTTCCGATTGTGATGTTTTCAGTTTTCTTTTCTCTTTATTTTTCTTCTGTTCCTTCCCTTCTTTAGTTCAGTCTTTATTTTCTTTATCTTTTTCATACAATATATGTGAGAGAAAAGGTTTAAACCAAACTCTCTCGAATTAAATTTAAATATAGTTTTTAGTAATTACGAATGTAATGAGAGTATGAAAACTTTTCTACGGTTATATCTAGTAAAAAAATTGTTGCGAAAGAAACTTAGTAGTAATCTCTTTATTATTTTTAGATAATTTCTAACATAGCATCTTAAAAATATTCTAATAGGTTTTCAGGAAGTAATTATCTCAATATTATTTTCACTATATAGAGTATTACGTTGAAATTGATTGGAATTTGACTAAATTTGCTATTTTTTGTTTATTTTTTTACTTTCACCTATGAATTTTTTAGATATTAAAGTAATTAAAACTCAATTTAGAGTTAAACAAATTTTTATTTTTCTGCTTACATCGTAAAAGATATAAAAAAAAAATAAGTAGCACATGTTGGACTCGCTTAATTGTACTGCCTTAAATGCGTTAACGAAAGTAGAATAAAATGAATAAATAAAGATAGATTTTAAATGGCCATTTTATTAAACTTTATAAATATATTAAATGGTTGACAGTCACTTTGAGGAAGCAGTATCAAAAGACAGGAAACCATAACGTGGAGCTATCCTTATGGCAGATGCGGTTTAGCGCTGTTAAGTACGCTCTTTCTAAGAAGACTGGAGCTGTGAGAAGTAGGTACGCGCCGCAAGTTGTGGAGCTAAGTTTATAGTTTAACGTAGCGACGCAGGGAGTTTCTTGAAGAGAGAATGTTCATTCGAGACAAGAGTCTGGGAGTATACCATTTCAAGAAAGTCTGTATGAAGCATACTATTCTGCTACGAGACATATGTGTGCATGTCATGCACGTGTGTGTTATAATACGCGCTTTAGTACATATTCCTTAATACTAGAGTATCCTATAAAAAAAATTATAGCTAATAATAGCCGTTCGCTGTTAATAGCTTCCTTTCTCCACTTAAATCACTTATGTCTAGTTATGAATAATATTACATCTCTCTCTTCAGTTCTTAATCTTTTGTCAGAAGCATAGTGATCTCTTCTGCATATCTATATAGTATGCGCTTCTTTATAGTTTTATGCAGATATATGAACCCTAGTTTAACGTCAGTTTCAAACGGTTTATTAGGAGGACTTTCATGATAAGATACTTTTAATGATTTGCCATTACTTTCAGAGGTTACATTACATACAAATGTGAAAAAATAACAAGCGTGATAAATAATTTTTGCAGAATCTTATTTTATTTTTTAATTTTGAAATATAGGGAAAAAGGAAATCGATAGAAAAATGTTCTATTGTTTAATTTTGTGTAGCATCAAAAGCGTGAAACAATTAAATATAAAGAAAACAATTAATTTGTAAAAATATTTAGATTGTTAATATTAAAGATTGTTTTAATTTATT
>Ga0157364_1006195_pt1 | contig 12262 bp, 3 predicted proteins | sample AttsexASBM2_FD_111476 | JGI IMG/M metagenome (GOLD analysis project Ga0157364, IMG submission 111476) | Fungus gardens microbial communities from leaf cutter ant in Ribeirão Preto, State of São Paulo, Brazil - Atta sexdens ASBM2 | ecosystem: Host-associated > Fungi > Mycelium > Unclassified ...
ACACACACACACACACACACACACACACACACACACACACACACACACACACACACACACACACACACACACACACACGAATATATCAATTATTAAAGCATATGGTAGAAATTAATATTGTTGCTCTTGTTGATTTCTCGAGTAAAAGAATTTTATTATGAGAAATTAAAAAATTATGACCGATGAGAAATAATATTCAAAGTGATCCCGTTGATAATCAGTCAGTTTTCTTTTTGATTAAAGCCGGCCCTGGCCATTGCACGTGGCACGATTTCGTGGTTGTCCCTGAAACGACGCGGCAGTGTCGCCATCAGCATGATGAACGTAACATGAACGGAAAATTCTTTTCAAGTTTATCACGCACGCATAATGTTTACTTGTCACGTTCTCATCTGGTTGTTTTTTAATCGGAAAATTCAAACATACCAAGGATCTAATTTAGTAAAACTAAATTAGGAAAAGTTCATATATCTAATTCAATGTAAGAAGAAGAATTTATATAAATTCTTTAATGAAAGAAGAATTTAAAAAGATGTTAATATGCTGAAAAACTGTGAACAAAAAAATTTATTGCAAAAAATATTACCTCAGCTGGGAATCAAACCTGGATCTCTTGTATTCCGTACGAGCGTCCTAAGCCTTTAGACTAGGCCTTAGTAATATTTTTCGCAATAATCAGTATGTGTATGGAAACGTCTTTCAGGCGAAGTAATATAAACAATAAGTAATATAAGTAATATAAAGTGTCATCTTTAAACTTTCGGTTTTGCAATTTTCAATTTCTTATATACAACTTCTTTGTGCTTTAGAAAAATTTTGAATCTAACAGAAATTGAAAAACTATTCTCTTCGATTAAAATCGTATATAGTCATAATAAAGTGTATAAAAATATTTTTATTCATAATAAATTTCAAAAATATAAATACAGTGTAGATAAATAGATTTTTCATAGATTGAAATTATATGAAAAGATGCTGTATTGAAATTTAGGTATAATACGCACAATGGTTTCATTGTATGATGGTAAGAATTTGTCGAAAATGGTGGCGATAGAGCAAGGGGGGACGGTATCGCGTACGTGACTTCAAGAATGACACCCCGTAAAGCGAAAAACGCAACGTGACTCATTCGAAAAGGTAGGATAATAAAGAACAGGGACCAGGCAAGACTTTCTACCACCGGAATACATTCACGCATTATATAGATCACATCGATGGCTTTAATTTTGAATTACATAAAAGTCAGTTTTTTAAATAAAAATATTAAAGCACTTATTATTTTCGGGTTACAATTCTCAAGTTCTAAATGACTTGTAACACAAAGAATTAAGTTCTAATTTTTAAGGTGACTATTATACCAAGAAATGTAATTTTCTAATATCCGAGAAATAAGAAAGATATTTTATCATCATAATTACAGCACACTTTGTTCTCTAAAACTCGGACAACTTTTTATTCGTAATAAATGTAAATTTTTTTCGTAAATCACTCGAAGGATGTAATATCGAAAGAAATGGCTTAAGTTTTTGATGAGATTTCATAAAATTGGATTACACGTTTAATTCCTAACGATACCCACGTGGAAGGGACTCGCATCAGGTACACTCGTCGTACGTACGCGTCCGCGTGACACGCACGAATTAGAGCCAGAAATAGTGCACGCACTACGATGTGGTTTAAAAATAACACGGAGAAATAGACCATATATGTACACGTACGGTTTATTATGGCGAAGTCCACACCGGAAACCGGTGGTAAATAAATAGGCGGAAGAAGCGAGGGCAAAGGTAGAAAGAAAGCGTCTTGCTTGACGTTCTGTATTTGAAAACGTCAGCTTAGAACGAGAATTCATAAGAATATGCTTGAAGATAAAAAAAAAATAGAAAAAGATAAGAAAGTTTAATTAAGAGATAGCATTAATAAAAGTATTATCTAAATTCTTTGGAATGAAATCTCTTTCTAAAAAGTGAAAAAATTGAGTCAGTCTTGAAAAAGAGTGGCACAATTTTCAATCTTTAAAAGTGAGATTTCAATCTTTAAAGAACGACTCGACAAATTGTCTTCGTGATAATCGAAGAAAAATATAGAAGCTACGTAGAAGGTACTTTCTATGAAAATATATTTGTTGATAGAAAGGAAAATATAAAAAAAAAATCATTTGAATTTGAAATTTTATTTTTACAATAGGAGAGCAATAAAAGGGAGATTTTTAGAAATCGGTTGAGAGATCAAAATAAAATCAAGAAGGGAAAAAGTAGACTATTATTTTTGATGATTGAAACAAGGAGAGTTGAAAGATCAGAAGATTCTACACAACAGTGTTGTTACGGTTAAAAGAAATTTGCGAATTTTGATGACGCGCGAAAAAGATCGGCGTCGCAAGCGTTTACCTGGCGAAAATCTGTCCGCGAAACTTGCGATGTGTCGCCAGCTATATTTTTCTAAGCGTACTTACTTACGTAATTTTCCATTACGTAAACGCGTGACGACACGCGCAATTACGGCGTGAATTCTTCTTTCACTTCACAAGAGAGCGCGCGTGTATGGAGACGCGAGCGAGTCCAATTCTTCAAAACGCAGGTCGCGACTCGGGTCCAAAAATATAATTACAATACAATGAAATACGAATGGAATAAAAAGTGCAAATCGTTACAGCTTTCTCTACGCTTGTACACGTGTACAATCTCTCTTCCTCTCAATAGTTACATTAATAAAATTTACAAGTTTAAAATATAAATTCAATATATTTTGTAAATTTATAACCTCAAGAGGAGCAATAAATTTATTTATTCATTCATTCATATAAATCCAATATTTCGTAATGAGAATTATTGTACACATGAAATATGGGATGTGTTTCACCTTTTTTTCTATTTCACAAAAGCAGTCTTGCTTCCATCTTTTGTTGAAAGAATTCATTTTACTTTCTTCCATACGCTTTATGAATCTTGTGAACTATATTTGGAAATGAGAAGACAAAAAAAATTTAGAAACGCCAGCCGTGTTTAGCATTAAATGTGCGGTGAGAAAATGCTCTAGCTGTTATTATAATATAATATCATAGCTGTGATTTTGTTTTCCCCACCAATTAAAGCTGAGGTGGAACGCAGTATTGCGATTCCAGCCAAAACTTTCCACGCGAGAGATCCCCGCTCGCCTCATACTCTCCGCTTTCAAATCTCCTAATAGCAATCGTCATCATCGCACGCATACACGCACTGTCGCGTTCACATTACCATGTTCTTCGTATCAAATAAACAAAACTGTTCCAAACGATCATAATCAGCGCCAAATACGCCTTGAAAATCAGGGATCTTCGGGGATCTTTTGATAGAAAAGTCAAAGAAATATATTTTAATTTACTGAGAAAAATGTCTGGTTGAAAATAAATGGAACCAGAAAAATTTTTTTCGGTTATTTTAATTAAAATTTAGTAAATTTAATCTAAAAAAATTCTAATCCATTTTTAATCAGAATTAATTTAATCAGATATTTTTCTCAATGTTGAATTGAATTTCTTTAAATAGAAATTAAATAATACATTAGTCGTATGTATTATCGTATAATGAATATTCTCATGAGTTTTACTACAATACTAAGAGCTGCGCCGACAAACGTTCTGCCGCAACTTAGGACAAATAAATGAACAAGGAAACCGCAGAACAATCTCAATAAAGTAACGCGAGATGTCTCGTGGGGTGGTGTTGAAATTTGATGAAGAGATGATCGCACGCGATCACGCGATGAAAAGGAATCGTTCGAAAACCTGTAATATTTCTACGCTTCCAAGTAGACTAGTGTAGATCTACATTGAGAAAAATATTCTGGTTGTGAGCAACGATACGAATTCTGATCATATATGAATCAGAATTCTAATTATTGTAATTAAATTTCTAATTATCTCGACTGGAATGTTTGATAGGCTTATCTATAAGTGTCTGATTTTCCTTTTTTGGTTGAATCTACCAGAATTCCAATTAATGTGTATTAAAACTTTTTTTTTAATAAATATAAGTATCAAGGAAAAATTTGTGAAACTGTAAATCTCTAAAAATACAAAATTTGTGAAACTGCAGAACATTTTCGTGACGTCCGAAAATGTACAAAGAAAAATACACGGAAAACACACGAAATAGTGTGTTACAAGTACCACTTCATTTTTGATACGTAATTATACGGTAATTACCTTTGAGAAAAGTATTATCGCGAGCGCAAAAAAGCAGTTATGCAAAGAAATCGCGTGCAAAAATCGCACGGTGATCTTGAATAATCGCGCCGCCGTTCTTTATCGTTCTATAACGACAAATAATGACGGATAACCGTAATAAAGTTAAGTGGGCAAGAAGAAGCGGGGAACGAATTAGAGTGGAGACAGCTACGTGGCGGAACAACGTGCGTGACTTTAATTTAAGAGTGAACCATCTGGATACGGTGATCTCGATGATGTCTTCCCTGCCGAAATTGCGAGTAATAGAAATGTAAATAGCGAATAGGAGATTCCGAGAAATGAAAACGGCCGTCGCGAAATGGCTGAGTGTGCTCGTACTTTCACAACGAGAGGCATGAGAACGTCATGGAGACGCGTATTCGAGTTACGTCGCAGTCGAGCCGCCATTTTCTGCTAGCATGGCGGTCCAAGACTGATATAACGGATGTGCTATCTTAATAGAGCGAGAGAACGTAATACAACACGTTAAAGCATAATATAAATAACGTTTAATTAGCGCAAACGGATCGAAAGGAAATGCCACGATGAATGCCTTATCATTAATTCGTCGAAATGAATAGTTACCATGTCACGTGTCGCATCGGCCAGACTCCGGATAGAGTCTCTTACGTTGTTCGTGGCTCTATCTTCCAGTGAAAATGCGCATCGCGCCTTTTTTCGCGTCGGTAACGCAGACACCTACGATATTGCCATCGCGGAAAATTCTTTCCGTCAAAAACACTCTTTCGAATCGATATAAATCAATTATGACCGTCTCAAGCACTCGACAAAGATATTCCGACTCTTACTCTTTCCTTTTAGTATCAAAATTGAATCAAATCAGTTAGGAAATCCATTTCACATGAAACCGTTACAGTCACGATAGCGCAAACTATTGTAGCGATTATTATTTAATGAGGGGATGATTGATAGTCAATTTTCAATTTTCAATATTAAATGTCTTTGTACCAAACTAAGCTTTTAAATTAAAGCAAAGAATCAATATTTTATTATCTACTTTGTTTTTAAAGTTCTCGAATTTGTCGAATTAAAGCTGTCTTCCATCACTTTTTATTTGTTAAAAAGTATATGACAATATATAAGAATAATAAAGGAATTTATGGATAAAAATTAGAAGAAAAAGAAAAGATGGTAATTTAAAATATTCGCCGATTTGCTGGATTTAAAAAAATTGAAGAATGATTATACCGAAAAAGTTGTATATTTTCTCTATATTTTGTTCCTTTTTACAGAAATATTATAGAAAGAAAGAAACCTGTGGCAGATGCAATGTGCAATCATGTGTTTAATATTTCTAAGAAAATATCTTTTCAAGCGTTTTTGTCTCGCACAAACTTTTCCGTTATCGTGCATCGAAAAGATGACAGAGGGTCGACATTTTCGCTTCCTGTCAATCTCGACATTAAGGTTTCTCTTGGAGGAAATCTTCTGGACAAAGAAGCCAGGTAAATTTTTGGCATGCTTTAACGGTCCTTTGGGCTTCACGGGTAAACTTCCAGGAAGGCCCCTTTGTCGATTTCACAATATTTTTTTTTACCTGAACATGAGATCAAGCATACCTGAAAATTTCGAAAGACCCGGGAAATAATAGAAGAATATCTTTTACAAGCGTTTTTACAAAGAAACCGAAATTTTTTTCTAAAACTTTTCTTAAAAAATTGTTTAACTTATAAATTCTTTTTAGAAATTTTTCTTTCTGAAACATTTTTTATAAAAAATGACCTTTTATGAAGGGTCGTTAGTGAACTCTGGTGAGATTCAAGAATAATGCTTTTTTTCTTTGTCTCTTTTTCTTACTTTGTCTAGTTCTTTTTGCCAATTTTTTTGCTAAAATTTTCAAAGGTCCAGTGTCTGGTAACATTTTAAGTCCTCAGGTAAATATATTATATTAGAATTCTTTTTGTGACGACGGAAGATATACAGATTAAAAATATATATATATATATATCTTTTACTTATCAACAAAGTTTAAAAAATCTACTGGAAATTCTTTTGATAAAGGTGAATTTTTGGAAATTATAAAGTGCTTTTAAGATGTTCAAGTTTTTTTTTAATTTTATCATATAAATAATGCACAAAAGCTTCAAAGATATTTCGGATTTTTTATTTTTAATATGCGAAATTTAAAATGTGATGTATCTCTCTTAGCGAAACAACTTAAGAGCGTAAAAATGGCGTCGGCGCTCAAGATGAGCCGCCATTTGCAAACCGGCTTGCGATGTCCTACTGATTAGCATACAAGTTGCATATTATTCAATCATATTAAACTATAGCACTAACAAGGACTTGCTTTTATAATAGTTATGAATATTTGATAAATTCATAATTAATGTCTTGTATTAATATTTGATGAAATTAATACAAGAAAATAATAGTTATTCTTCCGTCCAAAAATTTTTTTATAGGCACTTGAATTATTTTTATGTTTGTTATTTCTTTTAATGTGTTTTAATAGGCAAAGCAAATGATTTGAAGAAAATTAAAAATCATAAGTATTACATAATTTATTTTATTAATTTTTATTGTAACGAAAATTTTGTCGGATCAAAATTGTATTATAATAATTAATTGTAAATCAAGTAAAGTAGCTCCAAAGCGAGGTGAAGTCTTAATTATATTTTTTGTTTAAATTTTTAAATACATTTTTTAGTTCTTCTCAAAAATTAAAATTGTATCGAGAGATATATTAAACATCAATAACAATAAAATTTAATAACAAAATATATATTTTTATATAGATTTATCAGTGGTTAAAGATATATGCAGACATTGTCAAGACAATCAAGATATATAATACATTAAAAACATGATTACACTTTAAATAGTAGACTTTTTATAACAACTTAATTGTAAGCATCTCTCTATTATTCTTAATACTTCTTTTGTTTATTTGTATAATCGTCACTGAAAAATTTCTCGCGAATCACGAGAAGTATATCGAATAGTCCGGACGCATTAACATGACACTGCTCGCGCGATAGTCGCGGTATTTTCTCTAGTCAGCTCGTACAGAAGTTCCTTGCACTCTCTTTGTCTCTCCTGCCGATCAATGCACCCGCGAACGATTCCGTTTCCACCTTATGGTCGAAGAAGACAGACGACACCATACTCGTGTCGCTGACCGCGTAGTCTTTCGTTTCTCGTCATCAGATGCGTTCCTAGAAGTGCAACGGAGCTCCATCTCCATACGTAGCCAACAGTTTCTCCGTAACATTGATTAGTGTATCTTATCAGAGTCTCGTAAGCAATGAACGTCCACCTCATCTTTTCGCTTCTCTCGTGAAACATGTCATGATCTTTTGTAGGATAAATCTAGTTCGCGATTTTAATTCAATCTTTTTTATATATGTACAGTCTGTACATATAAAATATATATTGCCTTCTATCCAACACAACGTGCGAATTATAAATGCTAATCTAATTATCTCCAGCATTTCTAATTAAAGATACAGGATCGTTTCCACGATTCGTACTTTAATTGTTTAAATGGGAACAAATATCAATTTATGTGCATTTATTTTACAAGCATTACAGTAAAATAAATATAACAAATAATGCAAATTGGATCAAAATATAAAATACGATTGTGATCAATGTAAAATACATTATTGTTATGTCAAAAACAAATCGTTTACATAAGAGAAATTTGTATTTGCTGAATACTACATTATTATTTGCCGACGGGAAATGTATAACTTTCATGTATCTTTTTAAGAATACATTTCTCTATCTCATTAATCTTGACTTCTTGTAAATTTAGCTTGTTTGTATAACCGAAGAAGTATTTAGCAGAATGAAAAATAATTTTAAAAAATTGTAACGTGACACGTAATACACATAAAGTCAGTTCTTTATGATTCGTCTTTTGTTTCCTGATGTGACAATTTAAAGATTAATTAGGTTATCATCGATTATCGCTGATTATCACGTCGGGCTTTTCCTTACTTTTTTTCAACGATGACCATGTGTAATGGTTTGTAAACGTACAAGGGTCTTCATGGCTGCCTCTTTCCGGTCGGTCGTCAACTAACCGAGGTCACGCGAGCTTACGTAAAAAGGCACGTATCTGGCTTTCGCGATCGAGGCAGACCGCGGGCCATTATTTATTCAACAGCCTCGTCCCACTTTGAGCTTTCCGCCGAGCCCGTGCAAGTCTGCGACGTCAGAAGGAGGGTTAAAGAAATAAAATGAGGGTAGAAACCAGGGCGGAGAGGAAGAGAGAATTCGGAATGCTGAGATTTATTATTATTTTTTTATTCTTCGTTTTATCCTCCTTTGAAAAGAGCTCGTTAAAGCGTTACGCCTCATTTTATACACTTACTATACATTGTATTCTAATTTATAGATTTTATCATTTTAATTAATATCCAAAATATTTAATTATTATATTCATTTATGAATTATACTTTCTGTAGCGCAAGTTTGATTAATCGCTATCTATCTTTGCACACGTTTTTTTATATTTAACTCTGAATTATAATCAATATTTTAAAAAGTTACTTCACGTACCACTAGTACCAATATTTGAAATTTCATCATGTAAAACCCATATTGCGGAAATGAGTAGTATATATTAGTTTCCACGCAATTTTTACTGAAAAAATTGATTCCAACAGACATTATCGAATTCCCCCAAGTTATAACATCAGGCGAATTCTGATCAGACCGTAACGATAATTAAACTCATGGCGCATTGGCGCACTCTACTGCAGTCACCGCTGTTTACATTCTCGAGATGCATCGTCGCTACGTAAAAAAACAGGGGCGGAAATGATCTAAACGAAACAACGAGATACAAGAGAGACGCAAAACGCGACGATCGGAGCGGCGAGAGAGAAAGAAAGAAAACGAGGATGGTCGAGAAGGGGAGAGGACTCGGCAGGGCCTAACGAAATTTTAATTAAATTTTATAATCTGGAGACGACGTTGTCTCGGGCATTGTAACGCGGCTTGTACTTAAGCCTTTGTCACACGGGCGGCGGCAGCAGCGGTTCGTTCTCGTAATTCTCCCGCGGAACTACAGCAAAGTGGGTGGTTGCATCCTCTTTTTCTTTCTTTCTCTCTTTTTCGCTTGCTCATGGCGACATGAATACACCACCGTCGCGTTGCATTTAATTAATCCCTCGCCGATTCTATCCCCTTCCCTCCGCAGAACATGACGTCTCGACGTCCGTTTATTTTATTCGCTTCTTTTTTTGTCGCGGACGATTAAACAACCGCCCGGCGTGTGCCTAAATTCGATTAAAACTAGAATCGACGCCTGGCGCCGAGTCGCGCGGGACAGCCGTTTCCTGCATCCTTAAGGCATCGCAGTCGGGATTACCTTGATGAATGATAAATGCCTGGAACGGCATATAATTTTGGTTGAAGGAGAAGGAAAATGAACGAATAAGTATGTGAATTATTTATTTAAGTGCTTCTAATGTTAATTGAATTCTAAATCTTTGGTAAGCAGCATTTTTACATTACAAAAATTATATAAATTATAAAAAAATATATCGTTGCAATAAGACAAAAATATTAGGCAAAATATCTTTAAACGCCAAGAAATTATTTAATCAACACGAAACTCGAGAGTTTCATGTTTCGGAGGGGATATAATATCATATATCTCTTATAAAAAATGTTTGAAAAGGCTGTCCTGCACAAATAAAATCTTATTTCGGAATCGCAAACGACGGAATCGCGTCGACTGGGTTCTTCTGCCTCTTCGCCGAGAACGAGGACGACGAAATCTCGAATATCTCTCCCGCTGAGAGAAGAGGCGAGGAGCTGCGTGATCCTCTCCTCCGTGTGGTGTATTGAGAGAAGAGGGCTCCACAGTTAAATTCGCGCAAAGTTACTGGCAATGCCGCGACCCACAGGCGTGTGTGCTTCACCCACGCACCTTCCCGAAGTATTGATTACTTTCTGCCTGTGGGAAGGAAGGGACGCGGACGAAGGGTAGGGCGGAGGATAACAGGAGCAGGAAGATGAGGAGACGAAAGGACGGAAGGGAAGCCTCGCACTCTCTTTCTCTTTCTCCCTTTTCTGACTGTCGTGGCGTCTTTCTCTTTTTATTCTTTTTTTTTACACGCACCAATACAATCTATTTCTTACGTAATTTTTATTATATTATTTTTATTTTATTATTTTATTTAGTTTGTAACGTTATAGAATTTTTTATTTAATTTTCTTTTCAATTCATCTTACTCTTCCTAAACATGTATTGTAGATAATATATTGTAGAAAATGCAACTTGATAAAATATATAAAGACTCTTACTTTTTTGAACTTTTATAAGTTCTCTTATTTTGGTCCATTTCCTTTCAAATTAATCTTTATTTTCACAATCTTGCTCATTTTGACAATAACAGAAAATTCTTATTAATAGATATCATTTGTAGGAAAGTAGAAATTGCACGAAAGTCATACATCCCCCCCAATTTTCTCTTGCGTATGTATTTTCTTTTGCTCTCTTGATTTTCAATGCTATAACGTATGTATACGTTTGTCCTTGCTCCTTCACCTTCGCCTTTGCCCTTTCCATCTCGCCTAAAGCCACCGTTGATATCACTCGGTCATCCACTACGAAACGTGATCCTCGTATCTCAGGTTGTTAAGTCCTGCTGGGAAATTCGACGGTCCTTCTGCTTCCTCGGTCTCGTTAAATATTCCGGACAGGATTATCAGTTAGATGAAGTCCACTACTCATTGTTAGATGAGAAGAAAGCCGCGGATTTGCTCTTGCGGTAGAGATGACATCTCCTACGGGAAACAATTGTTCTAATTATCTCGAGAAGATCCTCTCTTACAAACGATACTTCTTCTGGTAATAGAAATATTTTTATGCTCTGAATGATTTTTTCTCTCTATGTAGCTACGACATTGAAATATAAACTCGATATTATGTATTTCGCATTTAATCTGCTTTATAATTATGTATCTAATCAATTTTCTGCTTTAGATGTCTTATAGAAAACTTTCAACAATTATGTATACTTTAATTTGTCTATATATTTTTTTCCTTGAGAAAATTTTATTTTAAAAATGTATATAGGAATTAATTAACTATAATATATTTACATTACACTTATATTTAACTTATATATATTTTCGGATTGCAATGAAATTTTCATCGGCGTGGAGCTTTTTCTCGACCGAAGAAATCCATAAAATATATATATATATATATCTGCGATATTTCCAATGACCTCGGCTCATTATTAATCCGACCATGCTAGATTCTGTATCTGTGCCACCAATTGCCATTTATCATTTAGGCAGCACAAAATCGGAAAATATATATCGAATTCCGTGCCGCGAAATCGGCAAATATATCCGTCGATATCTTTAGCGACATCGCTTGATCCCGCAATATAATAAGAGAATTCTTAAGATGGTCAATCGACGTTCACTTCTGACCCAGTTCTTTAGAAGTGGTCTATCAGATCTCACGTTTAAATTTACGAATTTAGTTCAAATATAAAGAGAAATTTGTCGATGAACGAACATTCTATTTACAAAGATGTATTTTATGGGAAAATCGATTACAAAATTAATTCGTCAAGAGAATATAATCAAATCTTAATTGACTGACTTGCTTAAGATTGATTGATTAAAAAAAAAAGAATTGGCGATTGTTCGAGAACTTTGTGAAACAGAGTGACCCGGTCAGTTTTGACTAAGCCGTATCGATTATCGGGAAATGTCCATCCCTTTTTAATTCTGGACATGTACAAATTAACCTTCTGTTACGCTCTTTACGGGTCAAATAAATCATTTTCACATTATATTTAACGGATATTCATGTGTATTGAATATTCATTTTATTTGCTTCATTTGTTTTCTTAGTGATGAGACAGCTTAGAAACAATAATTTCATTTAATATTATACAATGTTCAAGAAAAACCATTCAGCATTTATGGTAGATAGTACACAACACATTGAGTATAAAATTCTTAGTGAATATAAATCGAAAACTCAACTGTAAAGCTCAACTGAAAAGTATTTTACTAAAACTGTCTTATTATTTTTATATTATTTTTTTTAAT
>Ga0157364_1006196_pt1 | contig 12262 bp, 6 predicted proteins | sample AttsexASBM2_FD_111476 | JGI IMG/M metagenome (GOLD analysis project Ga0157364, IMG submission 111476) | Fungus gardens microbial communities from leaf cutter ant in Ribeirão Preto, State of São Paulo, Brazil - Atta sexdens ASBM2 | ecosystem: Host-associated > Fungi > Mycelium > Unclassified ...
CGCGCACACACACACAATTTAATAAGAAAGAAAGAGGAGAAACATAAGACTTATGAAACATACAAAAAACATTTTATTTCATATTCTCATTTAAAACAACAGCAAATAAATGATTGAGATAAAATCACAATTTTAGAGAGTATCGGTCCCGAGCGAAAGTAAATTTAATGAGAATAGGACGGAGACTTCGGCGCGAAATAAAATTCGCTTGGAAAATTCGCTCTCAGTATTCAGACCATACATATTTGACGTGCCTTCACGAGGGAGAATGCTATCCTCCGTGGATCGGAGCATGGCTTTTCTCCGTATTGATCAAACTCCAGCACGAACAACTCCGTCGACTATAACTTACCTCGGCTCGGATTTATTTCGTTCTAACTAGTCACCGGTTATTTGTTTCAGTTAAATATTGGGCAAGTTTTCTTCGCATTTCTCTTTTTCGCAGCCTGTTTCCCGTTAACGAACAGCTCTACAACAATGGAATATTTGAAAATATTGCTCAGTTGGGTGGTTCTCTTCACTTATATGTAAATATATTAACTTCTCATACATCTCATTGCCATTACTTTTGCCATCCACCAGGATCCTCGCGATAATGAGAAAAATTAACTTTGTACTCTCGTAGACTTTATGATACGCTCATGTACAGAAAATTTAATGGTAAATGAGGAAATTTACAAAAATCGCAATTGCGTGTACTTCCTTTCTCATCTAAAAAGTGAAGTTTCTTCCTCGTATTACAAAAATTTATGGTCGAACTGGATGCGCGCGTGGTGGAACATAAATTACTTCTCCGTGAGGCATATTTCATCATAAAATAGTTTGAACCTTCTCTACATACGTCGAATGACTGCCGCGTATATTTCTCTATCATACGCAGGTTATTGTGCAAGACTTTCTCATTGTTTTCAGGACAATGCAACAAGTGAGACAACGACAACGGATGTCGCCGGATTCTACGAGCAGAATGCGACTAGCGTTTACATCGACTGGGGAATGGTAGAGTTTACTCATGTTCTACTTTTTGAAACTTTATATTCTTAACTTTGCATATACATTAGCATCTCGAGGGTCTTAAGAAGTACTACAAAGCTTCATTAGTTACACAGTTTCGTACGTCAGAACCTGTTTACTTTGCCAATTGTAAATATGCTTATATAATACATTATAGTCAAATCTTATTACGTATTAATCTTAACATATTTTAACAAATTTTTTGAAAACAATTTTTAATTTCTCAACGTTTAATTTCTTTGCATTTCGCTACAATGAAAGCCATATATATTGACACAATGCTGTGATTGTAACGGATAATGTTGTACGTGCATACGTCAAGGCACAGCATTCTTTATATATTGATACAGTTACTTATAGATAGACGATATTTGTAACTTTAGATTTATTGAATATTGTTACAATATTGAGAAACATTTGTTGGAACAGAATCTCTTTTATAGCTACTCGGAATAACTGTGTGTTTGTGAGACGTATAAAAGTAAAATGGAAATAAATATATCCATATCTTCTGTTGCTCGAGGGAAATGTAAAAGGTATATAAATTGTGATATCAATCTATTGCTTGTTCTCAAAGTTAAATTGTGTTTCAGATTGTACGAGGCAGTGTTGTCTCTGCATCACAGCTGTTCGGAGTCGATAATGTGATCGTTGGAGCTATCATGTACCTGGCAATACTAATATACTCGCCTGTAACAACCGCATTTTCGTATTTCGGCGCTCTTTGTGGAACATTCGCAGGTATTTAAATAATTGTTGTACAATATTTATACACAAAAAGAGGCAGGAAAGTATATGTACGATGAGAACGATTTTGTTGAAAGATCTAAAGTTTTACTGGATACAAATCTGAAATATGATTTTGCAATACAAATGTAAATAATCAATGTATCTTTGCCTGCTGAACACAAATCCGTTAATAAAATTTAGCTAGTATATTAATGTAAAAAAAAAATGAGGCAAAAATGACGATTTTGAGGATTTCATACAGCATCGGTATTGAATTTTTCTTTAAATTTTATTACAAAAATATCAACTTTTAGCTTTAAAATGTTTTAATTCGTTCCGATATAATTTTTCAAGATATTTTCATTTCAATTTAAAAATAGTTCTTTTCCTATATGGACGTTTTAATGAACGTATTTAACAGGCAAAATTACGTCGAAAATGATTATTTAGTTTATTAAAATGTACATAAAATATATATGTATATATTAAATTATATATTCGTATTGCAAAAAAGGTCAAATTTTAGCGGACAGTAATTTTGGAGTATCAATATAATTTTGTCAGAAACTCAAACTGATTGTTAGAATATCAAAACTTTTTACAATATGCTCATCATTTAGTTTCCAACAAAATTATTTTCAGAATTTTAAATTTTTCAGCGAAATCGTTCTTTATATGAGAAGAGGAGAAGAGGAGAGATGAGAAAGAAAATTGTTGACTTTGCACATTTTTAATGTACGTTTAATGAAGCTTAGAGAGTGATTAAAATTCGCTGAGTCAATGCTTTCATGAAGGCAGGAAGGGGCTGAAAGCAAGAGCATTTGTTTTTAAATAAAAGCGTGAAGAGATAAATTATCGTTGTCATAAATTTTTCGTTAGGTCTGGAACTCGGAGCGGATAAACACAAAACCTACAGCGGAATGTGGGGGTACAACAGTCTCTTGACCGGAGCTGCTTTGGGTGGAAATCTGTTGGTACTGAACGGCCAAACGGCCGCCGCCACCATCATGGCGATTATTTACACTCCACTCCTGCAGTACGCCATAGAATCGATATTTGTAAAAGTGACTGAAGCCTCTCTTTCCTTCTACTCGATTAATTAATAATATTTTGCTCACTTTTAACATTTTATCGATATTTTAGATGCAGTTACCAGTGCTGTCGCTACCGTTTGTGATAGTGACTTCGTTATTTCTTAAATTGAGTGAAGGCAGAGAGGATCCAACGTTTCCGTGGCCTATATCAGTAACCTTCCCCGAGAAACAACGTTATTATTATGTCACACATCGTGCATTTCAAAAGGTACTTCTCCCAATTTCATATGCTCTCTCGCAGGCCTCTCTCTTTCGTCACACCTTAGATATAAAATATATTTTATATTCGCGATGATAGAAGTAAGGAATAAACGGCGTATTTTATCATCGCGGCTTATTTCAAATTCCGTCTTGCCTAAATCTGATTTGTGACTGAAACTTCTCCCTCGATAAGATGGCTCTCAGAATCTATCAAAACCACGCCCTACAAGGACGGAAATTGATTTCTGCCCTACTCTCGCCTTATGCGTAGGTTGAATTGTCTATCTGACAAATCAGAACTCAAAAAAAAGAAATAGAATTATCGAATTTGATGTTATAATTATAATTAATAATAATCCAGTAAAAAGCTCGAAAAGCTGGAAGAGGCACATTGAAAAATTTATTACTAAAATTAAATATGGACGAAATGTATAATTATTATCTTTTTATTACAAATAATGTAAAATTAGACCATACATTATAAATTACATATTGAATAAATATGAACTTAAAATATGTTATTTAAATTTATGTATTATTATAGGAAGATACTGCGGAAGAACTTGAGCTCGTCACTGGGAAAGAAAAGAGGCCAATCCCATCAAATAATTAACGGCCTTTTCTCTAAGTAATATATAATTATAATTTAGATTACAATAGTAGACGTTAATTTTAAACATTTTTCGTACCATCGTAATCATTTAAAATAATCTCTCATTTTTAAGTATTTATGTATGAGTAACAGTCGATCATTTAACTTCATTGAACTTGCTGTGTATTTCTGACAATGGCCTTCAATTTAACTAACATCAATCTAATAACTGAGTTTGCCATTTGTGTCTTAAAGGAATTATCCTTCTACCAATTCGATTATGCGGAATAGATAAAGTTATTCTTGCGAAATTTGCGAATATATAGATCCTTCAAGCATCAACTATTGCTAATAGAAATCAGATTTGTATTACGCAGATGGATGAAAGTTAGGTAAATGTAACTACTCTATTGCATCCTGTATAATATTCTTTATATAGATCAGCAAAGATATTTTAGTTTTAATATCTGACTATCAAATTATGTATTTCATGCCAAATACATTGATAAATACAAACGATTGGTGGATTTTATTCTTAGACTACTATTTCTAATTTTAAACTTGCGACATATCTCTCTAGTTTTATAAAGTGCTTCGATTATATTTTCATATTGTACCAAATTGTAATGCTCAATATTTAATTTCGTCTACCTTTCGATTTTATATTAAAGATGACCTTAATTGTGGTCGAAACGTTTATTGTTATTGTTTATTTATTATTGTTAATACTAATACATACAAGTTTTATACATTATTATACTGTGTCGGCTTAAATTGGTTTGCATTTCTGCATGATTTATCAAAAATAATATGTTAAAATTTTTGGAAGCACAAGATGAAGAATTTACGAAAACAGATTGAGATACTTATAGAAAGTTATATATTGTTACTGTAAAACATTCAAAAGTTATTAAATAAATTCAATAAAATTAATTTGGTAGAACAATTTCAATTTTTTAAAGAAAACATCTTAATTTTCAAACCATGCACGTACGCTCTCCTTTATATATGCAGCTTGCGCTAATGTCTCAGGAACGTTCCTGATTCCACCATGATTCTTCGCCGCACTTCCAGATAATGGCGTACGTGCTAATCGTTTTATTTCACGTGGGCGATCCAGAACATAGGAGAGAAGATGATACATGAAGGTTTTTCTTCTGGTGGAAAGTGCTTTTTCGACGGGGTGCCTTTATTGAAGCGAGAAGCTACAGGTTGATCGATGAAATTTATTTCGACGCTTTGGCTGTCAAGGATCATAAATTCGATTGCCAGATTTTCCGAAGAAGCAAAAACACCAAGGGAGTCATATGAAGCTCAATTGCTTACTGTTATTGGATTTGATTCTGGATTTCAATTCTCACAGTCGCATGAAAGCAAGCTGTTGCGAAAAGTAAGACAAATAAAATTCGGCATATGAAGAAGAAAGTCCAATTGGAATTCTTCCAAAGCGAAAGAATAAATAAATAGCGATAATCAACTTACGAAATTTGTCCCGAGGATGTTTTAACAAAAAAAAGGCCAGCCTGAGGGCCTTCCTCGACGCTGACTAATCTAATCAAACTAACGAGAAAAGCGCTTTTCGTGCAGAAACTACCACAATTCGACCTCGTTCTTCAAGAAAGGGGAGCTGATAATGAAGAACAGTAGAGCGAGATTTCTGATTTCTTGTACTTCTAACGTTACTTTGGCATTACTTTTTTACTTTTAATTTATGATTTGATTTATGCAATCTTGGCATGCAGAGTTAGAAAGTTTTTTTACAAAGGTAATTCGATCGTTATGTTAACGTTTATTTTTCTGAAAAGTAACTCATTACTGATTTTAAAAAGAAATTTATTACCATTATTGTCTCTCAAAAACTACGGGTTATTATAATTTACGTTACTTTTTCACCAAAATTTGATAATCTTTTTCTTTAAAGTTCTTTAGAATCATCTATGATCGCTAATTGATCTTTAACACGAAATCTACAATACAATGATTATAATTAATCAATATGATCAAACATAATATTATTTTTTTTTAAAACTCGATTATACAGTAAAAAACATTTTTTATTCATATTAAAATATCCATGTTAAAATTTCTGAATTTTTAACGTATTCAAATGTTAATTTAACATAATATAATTATGTCATTTGAACATTTTGTATTAAATTAATATCTAACATTTTTTTAGTGTTAAAATAATGCAATTTATTAATAAGTGGAATTAACATCAAAAGAAGTATTTTAAACATAAAATAAATGAATAAAAATGTATTAATGTAACATATTATATAAATGTTAATTTTGTTGAAAAAATATGCTTCTATAATTTGCTTATAAATTGTACCAATGTTATATTTTTTTGCATTAATTTTTACAGTAATATTTGTGTTACTTTTTAATATACACATTTTGTATTAAAATAATAATAACACAAAAATTTAGATGGATCGTTTGGGATACCTGAATTTTATTAAATTTAACATAAATTTTCCAACTGTATACGTTCTACATATATGTATCGTACATATCGTACAAAAGTTATATTTGTTAAACAGTTATATTATGTGTAGTAAAAGAAATCCATTATTTTTGCATGAAATTGAATGGAAAAATAATGGATTTCTTTTTACTACACCTAATATTTGTTATCATTATAGCACCGAAAGTTTTCAGAAATATTTCAGAAATATTTTAATTAAAAGGTGAAATATTTCATAAAAATTGCGAAATATATCTGCAACATTTCGGAGACAATTCTGGAATAGCAAAATATCGGCGATTCTTGCACATAAAATCTTGTTGAAAGATCGATGAAAGATTGATTACAGAAAGAATCTGCAATCTTTTTGAAATATTAAAAAGATTTCAGCTATTTCTATATAGTAACTACTATAAAAACGATATATTTAAATATATATTTGATTGATAGTTAAATAAATAAATAAATATTGATAGTTAATTAAATAAATAAATATTTAAATTTATTATGTCAACATATAATAAATTTAAGTATCAATTTTAAATATATATTCAATATCATTTCTGGTGTACTTAAAATTTTTTAAGAGTTTTGTGATCTGTTTACAAAATTTATTGAAATAAGTATTTCTCAAAAAACAGTAATTATATCGCCAACTATTTTAATTAATTAATCATATTATATGTATACGAAATCACTTAAAAATCACATCTGCAGATTCCACAATATCATTATTTATATACAAAAGTTTTTCACAATTAAAGCAGAACAAGTCATTCATACACAAAAGTTTCTCGCAATTAAAGTAGAACAAGTGATAATAAGATCAAAATAATGTTAAACTGAATCGTGATTGATTAAAAAAATGACTTTCAGTAAAGATTTTGAAGCCATTTTAATATTATAATGATTTTTTTGTTCTGTTTAAATTGTTGTCTGTGTAATGTTTTTCAATTTATTGCATATGACAGATTTTAGAAACATTTCAGTTACAACATTTCGTATGCAACATATTGCAAAAGTCTTTTAGAATTGTTGCATGTGAAAGGTTGAAACATTTCTGAAAGTTTTCTATAATAATCAGTGTTGTATGGGAATATAGCTGCGTTATTAACGTTAGAAATAAGAAAATGTAATGTTAGTATCCATTGGTTATTAAAAAAAAGTAATTGTAACGGCAACAATGTTTTAATTACATATAACGCGTTACTTCTTAACTCTGAATCATGGTTATTAATATTAAGAATAGGTATTTGTTACGATGTTGTTAAAATGTGGAATTTTACCTTTGTCTGGTACAGTGAGTATCATGATCTATCTTTATAACGTAACCCGTAACGCTGTTGCAGCAAGTAATAAAATGATTTATATCTCGATAAGCCCGGTTTAACACAGGGCCCAGATGCCTCCGTAAAGTCGGCTTTTCCTCTGCGAAACCTGTGTAATGGACATTTTCACATAGATAATTACACAATAGTACGTTAAAATTAATTCTCGGTTTGCCGACGTGCAATTTGCCATTTTTGGAGTAATTAAAGGTCAATCATTTTAATTTAGTACATCGACTGACTTACTAATTGCAGGACAATGAATACGTGATACATCAATAATTAAACTATAAATTAAAGTTTAATTAAATTATAAAATTTATGCGAAATGAAACTAATATTATTAATGATACATAAAATCTCTCTGTATTATCGAAATGCAATATTTGACAGATTTTACAGTATTCAAGAGGTTTTTTTATACCGTAAAAGCTATTGATTCTTGGATATTTTAAGAGCCATTATCCTTTTTAGTTCAGCTTTCAATATTTCTAATCTGGAGAGAAAAAGAGACTGCGCAATTTGTAGAGCGTGCGATATATCTCTTTATCAAATTAATTAACATACAAACCTACATTTCAAAATCGCTAAAAGTGATGCGGTTGCGTGTCGAATAAAAAGCGCATGTGAGTAAGGTAGTAAGGACTTTAAAGGATAAACATCTCGGTTCGTTGGCACCCTTAGAATCCAGCTCCAGCCGGGAGAAGGGAGAAGAGTCGTCCGTTGGCGATGACGACGGCGCCGACGTCGGTGATGTTGGTGGTGGTAACGACGTCGTCAGGAAGGGGTAGGGCTGAACGCATCCCTGCCAGATCGGCTACCTGCCCGCCGCCAACCCTGTCCGTTCCGCGACGCTACCCCAGTACTCGGGAGATCGCTAGCACCCGCGCACGCGACATCCCTCCGTTGAGGGTGCGCGCCACCGCATCTCTATGTATGTATGTATGTATGTGTGTGCGTGCGTGCTCACTGAGGGTGCTGCCTATTGCAGTGGCAGCCAGCAACGTGGTGCAGCCAGCAGCGTGACGTAGCCCACCCCGCGTGGCACGCTAATAGCTCGAGCAACCCTCGCGCCCGTGCCGCGCGAGGGTGCACGGGGTGTCTAGAACCGTCACGACTTCCCGCATTAGGCGCACGAGAAAAGCTAGCTGCAGACCTCTGGTCAGCATCCGCGAGATTGGAATAATGTAGCGTCGTCAGTAAACATGTACAGAAGAATCGCGAGCAGTGAGTAATATACATGAGCAAGTATTGTCTTAGGACGATCAGTAGTAGTGTCTGAGTTTGTGTGTGACAACAAGTACTCACGTTCGCTTGAGAGAGATCCGTTATAATTGCTTCGGTTTCTATCTCTTTCTTTATTTCTCTATTCATTGCAGATATATCTCTTAATAGAATCTGCTCTTTCTTTATAAAAAGAAGAGTTTTGATGATCTTTTCAAATTTTTATCCACTGATGTTGTCATTGTACAGTCCAAGATTAACTCTCCTTCCATCTGTATCTTTCTTGACTTGAGTAGCCTGATACTTTCTCACATACTTCCATTTCTTTTGCAAAAAGAAATATTTCAAGGATAAGAAACGCGCATTGTGTTCGTGACATCTTTTTCTGAAGCTCTATATCATCTTCTTGTCGCTTTTTTTGTCTACATTCGACTACCCCCTCGTGTACGTTTTGTTTCGGCGCCTCTTCCCCGCTTATGAGATATCGTGTATACCTTCGAGATAGCTACATCTCTTCCTTCATTCCCTGGGGAGACACGAGAACGATTCGTCAGTGAAATATTTGGGGTTTGCGAAAGAAGGATCATTCGGAAAAATTAGGGATGACGTGAGCAGATTGTATGCTATGTCATGGTGACCCTAGCGAATAAGTTAGGACAGTTATGTTTGAAAACCGAGGAATGAGTTTGAAGCTCAGATTTTCTTTCGCACTTTCATGTGTTCGCAGATCCATCTCATGATACGAAATCGCAGGATCATCGAATGACTCAAAGCGCGGGAGAGTCCCTACATAGTTCAACATTCTCGGTACATCTATGCATCGGGTAATTTTATGGTTAATCAGTTGTCAAAGTGTATTGATGTGTTGCGCTAGCCAATCAAGTCCTTCAAATGCTTTGACGCTAGAGACTATAGAGACTATAGATGCTTCCCAACAAGCTACATCATTTACTCCATTGTTTATCGCTTTTTATTAAAAGAGGAATTTCATCCTCCTCTCACCGTATTTAAATTATAAAGAGAGTACTCTAGAGAATTTCTTTCTAATTTTGTTAAAGTTGAGAGTCTATATATAGAGAGATGTAATTAAAAGTTTTTTTAAATTTATAAAGTTATATTTTTAAGAACTTTTGTTTTATTATAAAGTTATACTCGTCAAAACAAAATTTTATTTTGTTATAAAGTTGTATTTCAGGACTTTTATTTTGTTCCAATTAAGAATATATAGAGATGTAAAATTTTTTGAATTTTATAAAGTTATGTTTAAAAACTTTATTAGATTTTATATAATATGTGTAATTTATATATTCGTCGCTGAAATACTGCGGTATCAACATTTTTATACTCGTGTGCAATAATTTTCTTAAATCTATAATATGTGTTAAATTAAATTTAACCGTATTATTAGGATAATTTAGATCGATGATGAAATGGATTTTGATTATTTATTGACCATCGAGAACATTCCTGGAGCGCTTTTCGACAATGTCCAGAGAATATATATATAGAATATAATGCTCACGATATTCATGGCTATTCAGGGTACACCAGAATCTAAAATTATCGGATATAATAGTTCGATTATGCGGTCATATTGATATAGCTAATAATTTTTTACTCGGAACATTTTATCTCAAACCCCAAAAGTTTCGGAATTTATTTCAGAATTTAGATAATTCCTAATCAATTAGGATGACTTCCACGCAATCATATCCGTCATACCACATTCTAATCGGACATAGTTTGCGTGTTTCGGCCATCCCTCGCTTTGCGTCGAACGAAGGAACAGGGTCATTTGCTATTGGGGTGCTAGTGGATAGTCGGAATAGGTCATGAGAAATCGCTCGAGCAGAAACGAGTACCACCGGCGTGATTCTGATTCTGTTTTGAAAGGAAGCAGTCGATCCATCACTGTTGCTGCTTTATATTCTGTCTTAAATAGATTTCCTCGATTTAAATATTTCAATAATCGCGTCACGAGCATGATTTTGTGTTTGCGAAACACATAAATACAATATATCTTTGAGGTTTGTGTCACCAAATGATACTCAAGTGTGTATTCTTGGTGATTTAAAGGATGTCAAGTATTTCGAGAGCATCGGGGCGTCGCAGCCAATCGTGGAAAATCGATGAGTGATTGAAGATTATCTTTCGTCGCATTAAAATTGTATTCACTGCAAGAATACGACAATGGTGTAATGGACTTTGCAATGAGAAACTAAGAAACGCAACGCGACACCGGCAAGCGATATCGGGTTTATCGAGTGCTTTCGATTATTCGCGCGTACACATCTGCGCAAATAGTGGCTTCAATTAATCATCCTATAAAGCAGACACTTGTGGAAGAGATACTCGCGTATGATGGAAACACGAGCGCCGGAGGAACCGCTGGAAGAAATTTACGGCAACCGCGGGGAATCATCCATCTCGTCGAACACGGCGAATCATCTGATATTTGCCATCAGATAATGTACGGCCATCGCCGATAATGGAGCGCAAATCCGGCTAAGACTCGCATCGCGAAGCTGACCGTTGCAGCCAAGAACGGTTCGCCGAACATCGATTTGCTCCAGGCAACAGAACGAATTCAGACTGCTTTCTGACGTGGCGAGCACACCCGAGCGAGCTAATTGGGTGTGCAGTTACATCTGCGGGGGATCTCGAATCTCCTCGATTTTGGATTCGCTGCGGAGCAGCGACGAGAAACACAAGAAATTGGAACAAATAAAGAATTATCTATGTTTCATCTTTCTTGCCAAATAGAGCAATTAGCGGTAAGCAAACAGAATCGAGTTAGATACTGCCGGTAAGATGCTTGCGCAAGTATCAAGATTTACATAAATTGCGCGCATCATTTGGCACGCGAGAGAAATAGAAACGAGCGTTTAGCCTGGCTCGTTTTTGATTCAGTGAAGAAGAAAGAAACTTCCCTCACACGGCCATTGATGCAAGAAGCACTGGCTGCTAATGCGGACGTATTGGAACGACGGTGATTACCAGCTTTTATGCGGCTTGTAGCTGTTACCGTTACCAGGGAAGAAGATCGTTAGTAGCGTCGCCCGGAAATCCTACGGAAGATTAATGAACGGTACGGCCAGCGGAACAACATCGCGACGATAGTAACCGATAAGGAACCGCGCGGCCGAGAGAGAACAACGTCGCGGCTCTCTCGCTTTCTATCTCTGTCTCTGGTCCAGCGGTCGGTGACACAGGCGGTTGACTTCATGTTGTCGCGCTTCCTGCAGGAACTGTCGTCAGCGGACAACAAGAGTGCCGTCGCGGCGAAGCGGAAGGAAGAGGGCTTGTGATCGTTTCGGCAGCGGGCCGATCGTTCCCGCGGCACAACCGATCGCACGACGGCGATCGCCACGATCGCCGCCGATGAAAGTGGTGATGTGACAGCGGCGGCGAAGGCAGGTGAAGAGATGACGGTGACGGTGACGCCGTCGACTTCCGACGTCGCCGACAAGGCGGTATCGACGGACGATGGCGGCAGCGGCGGCATGGAAGTGGCGCGTTTGGAGGCTGTCCTCGCCGCCCTGGTGGAGACAAAAGTGGAAGCGATGAAGGCGTCGTCGACGCTTAGCCGACGTTCCGGCAGCGCGCCTAC
>Ga0157364_1006197_pt1 | contig 12261 bp, 8 predicted proteins | sample AttsexASBM2_FD_111476 | JGI IMG/M metagenome (GOLD analysis project Ga0157364, IMG submission 111476) | Fungus gardens microbial communities from leaf cutter ant in Ribeirão Preto, State of São Paulo, Brazil - Atta sexdens ASBM2 | ecosystem: Host-associated > Fungi > Mycelium > Unclassified ...
CTCAAGTAGATTTGAGGTAGGCATAATACACATGAATAGGGGTTTCTTCTACTATGCCATCTCTCCCCCACCTTATTAAGTTACTTAGGTCTGCATATAACATAATGATTTAAAAGAAAAAATTTGAATTAACCTTTCTTTTTTTCAAACTACAATGTTTTTATATTTGGACTTAGAGAACAAGTAATTGTATGTTCAGTATAAAGAGATAGCATATTGTTGGGCTGAGAAAGATGCTCAGATCAAGAAAGAGGTCTAGAAGCATTGGGAGGCTCAAGTAGCTAAGAAAGTATGGTTGGTTGCTAAGGCTAAGGCTAAGAAAGAAAAGAAATAGCATTAAAAAGAGAAGGTGGAATGTGTTCAGCAGACAGAGAAGACTGCTAAACTAGAGAGAAAGAGGCAGATGAGAGAGTGAAAGAAGCTAGAGGCTATCTAAGAACAAAAGGAGGTTGGAGAGGGGTTTAGAGTATAGGAGAAAGAGTTAGAGATGAAGAAGGAGAAAAGAAGGGTGGTAAAGCAGGCCAGGAGGTCTATAGCCAAGAAAATAAGAGATTTGAAGGAGGATTGGGTAGTGGAGGTGGAGATTGAGAATAAGAAGAGAAAGACTAAAAGATGCAGAAATATAGACATAAATGAACACCTATTGAAAATAGAAGGGGACTGCTCTTATAAGTGGTGCTTGAAGGTGAGGTAAGAGTGTCTACTTTAGGCTTTCAGGTAACTGACCAGTGGCTTCCAGTATCTGTCTCTACTGATAATTTTCTAGCAAGTTCTATTTCTGCTTAAAATGTATAGCCCTCAAACAGAAGTATCAACTATTATGTATGAGAGAGAGTCTAATTCCTTAGAAGACAATTAAGGTGGCTCTCAAGACAATGGAGATGACAAGATCACAATTCTGTTATCCAAGCTCTTTGAGGAGTTCTAAGCAATGCAGGAGGAGATAATCCTCAAAATAAGGGTCTTTCATAAGTACATTGGGCAAATCTCAATGGGACTTACTAATAGCATTGTGAAGAAGTGAGATAAGGTAGAGATGATCTAGTGTTAGAAGCAGGAGACTCTTCACAAGATAGGCTGGAAGTTGATATATTCAACTATGGAAAAGGGAGTAGAAATGTTAGATAGGGCAGAAAACAAGAAAGTTGGAAGGGAGTAGGCTCTAAAAGAAAGAGAGAAGAAGAAGAAACAGGAGGGTAGGGAAAAATGGAATTTAATGTAAATGAGATCTGCCTATCCTCCTCTTCTTCTTACTAGTAGTGTTTTGGTTTTGTTTCTATTATTTTGAAAAAATGTATGTTTTTTAGTGTAGTTATGGGTATTATGAAAGTAAATACAGAAGTAAAGAGTGTACAGATAGCACTAGTAAGATGTGTAGATAACACAGGTAAGATTGTGAATGTCTGCTATTAAATTTGCATAATCTAGATAAGGAGTGTACTAGTTAGGAAGTAGAAAGAAAGGCCACAAAAGTAATGATAACCTAGCTAGGGGACAGAAAAGTGGGAAGAGAGCTCATAGAAATAGTAGTAATCTAGCCAGAGAACAAGACAAGACAAAAACTAGAAGGGATATGAGAGCCTCTTGTGGAGTCTAAACCTTTAAGAAATGGCAAACAATAGAGGAGTGTCAAAAGATGACAGACCAGTATTATTTAAGTAGAGAAGTCAGAAGTAGATAGATTTGATGCTGATAATTGTTGAATTATAATTGGGTGAATCAGGGGATCTGGAACAAGTGTTAAGGAAAGTTTGGCTACTCCCATGTTTTTACTAGAAAAGAGACAAGTAGGGACAATTCTAAAATAGGTTCAATGAAAATATATCATTATAAATAGGAAGTGCAGATTTTCTGTACTCAAAAAATATGCAACTGTAAATGGTAATCCTGAAAATACTGTTAAATACAGTTCATATCTCATTATCCAAGATTTAGTATAGTATTTTGGAAGTTCTAATAAGTGAGTTATGTATTATCTGTGAACATGGAAGATAGACTGGAATAATCTTTAACTTTAGCTTGTATATTGTGCCTCTACTAGTTATATATTTTGGAATGGGACTTGAGAACTTAGAAGGTGGAAAACTACTAGAAAGTAGTAAGGTGTGTTATCACCAACACCAGAGATAAATGTTAGTTTTAGTGATTTCTAGGATAAGCTAGTACAGTGTAAACTACCAGATTATATACTAGGTATGCTATCTAGGATAGTTATCTAAAATGTAAACTGCTAAGCAAGTATCTTAAATACTGGTAATTCTCATATGTTAGAAGATGGAGTCCATAGAGTTAACAAAGGCCCAGTAAGAATATCTGAGGTGGAATAGACAGATGTGATCCACACCAGAAGAGGTTAGAGAGTGTGGATAAGAGAAAGGAGGTTATTCATGGGTTAGAACAGATATGGTTAGAAGATAAGATATGTTAGATCTAGTCTTTAATATAGCCAAGCTTTTTACTGCTTCAAAAATTCTATTTCTAGTTGACAAACTATATGCTCTTTGAAATCTATTATTATAGATAAAGAGAAAGAGTAGAAGACAGAGAAGATTCTAAATAGTTATTAGCATTGGAAGAAACTTTAGTATCTAATTAAATGAAAACAATTTGGTTAGAAAGCTAATTCTTGGAAAAATGTCTTGAACATATTTGTGTTATCAATTTCAGATTAATATTTTTAATATCAGATCTATATTAGAGTAACTATTTGCACTTCAAACTTCAGAAGAAACATAAGTTTATTGTTATAGCTAAGATACAGATGATACTTATCTTTAGGAGAAACCTAAGAGAGTAGAATGAGGTCTTCTGAAGTTAGTAACTATTCTAAGGTACATTCCAATTTAGTCTAACATAACTAGGAAGTGATTGTTGCCAGGTAATCAAGAACCTAGATAGAAACATCTAGAATATTATCCAAAAACAGTATGTTATAACTTAGGCTTAAGTATTAGAGCAAAAGCATACTCATGTATTGAGTAACATAAGAGAACTCAATAGAGCTCCTAGTACAGAGTAATTTACTTTATATTTTTAGTAGTTGGTCTGTACATATCTAACCTACTCTAAAGCTACAACTAAATCCTTCTAGTAGTTTCTACAATATTTTACCAAGTCATATGACAGTATAACAGTAACAGTAACAGTAACATATGATATCACATCATCCAAGTCCAAAAAAAGAAATCAGAAAACAAATAATAAAAGATAGGAAAAATAGAAAACATCTAAGTCTATTTTAAGGATTTCTAATATAGTAGGACCTTCACAAATAATAGTCAAGAGCATAGGACAATAATTATTCAAACTATGGCACTTAACAGAATTTGAAAGCAGAGATGGTGGAGTTTGTTTGATAAACTCTATAGGCTTAGTAATAGTGTTCAGAGTTTATGGTTTGGAAGAAAAGAGGAATTCTATAAGCTTAACAACAGATATCAGTAGTGTTTAGGTCTTGTTACATGCACATCTAGATCTATCTTTTAAGAACATATTTACTATTTTTTTAAATCAACAATTTATTACACAGAATGCATTGGTAGACCATAACAACTACAATGTAGCTACTTAAATAATAAGAGAAGAAGAGAAGAAAAAGAAAAGAAGAAAAGTTGTAGGTGACACTATTTTTCACTCAGTAATATAATATCAGAGAAACTGCTATCAAGTAATACCTCTATAGAAGGAGAATGCTTCTAGATTGAACTCAAGAAAGGCAATGATGTCTTTTAATGAATCTGTTTTGGGGTTCCAGTACTTTCTAAACTGTCTGCAACTATTAAGAATGTAATTTCTCAATTCAATTAAATAGTTTCTATATGAAGAGATGAAGAATTATTTGGGAAAGAATCCAAGATGATATTTACTGATTGGAGCATGATTTGTAATAGCTCTGGCAGTATATGTGCAAAACATGTTTGAGTACCTGAAGTGTTTAAGCCAAGCATCACCTTTTGAATAAGTAGGCCTAGTGGGTAAGTTGTTGTTATTGTTTAAGTTTAGAAAGTTCTTCCTCTTGTAATCTGGTGTTTGAAAAGTCATTTGCCAGTTCCTTAAAACAGAGTTGTATTCTTCTTTCTTGCTAAAATCTCATGAAAACTTGTATGGAAAAATAAGGTCATTTTCAGCTATTTGGTTTCTTGTTGACTACTGAATAAGAAGGCCACTTGTTGTTGCTAGGGCAATCCCAGAATGCAATGGAATTATTAGAGCTTTTGTCAAAGAAAGCTCTGAGATCTTGGGATATAGTGATAGAATACAGTTGAAAAGGATAGGTAGATGAATCAAAGATATATTTTGCAGCTGAAATAACATCTGTAATAACAATTATATGTTCAGTATTTGAAACCTAAACAACTTGGTTGATTTCACATCTAATCAAAAACAATTCTACTTTAATGGAAGTGACATTCATTGCATAGTAAATTGTTTTGATGAACATGTTTCAACTATTATATATACATAAGATTGAGATAGTGATATTATACTAGTATCAGAGATAATAAGAATAGCTTTTGGATTTGAAAGAGATTCATTGAAGATTTTGTTGAGTTGACTTTAATAAGCATTCTTGGCTTCAGTGTCCTTGCAGTTCACTGTATGAAAGGAAAATTGATCAGGGAAATTATCTACTAAGTAAAAGCTTAGAGAAAGTTCTTTATGAAGTCTATTAAAGAAATAAATTTTTTTATTTAATCAAACATTAGTGTCCATTATCAAACTCTTGATTTCAGAACATTGTTTGCATATAAGATAACCCATGGACAAATGATAGGATTTAGCCTTCTTAGCATGATATTCATTTAGAAGAGAGTTTAGAGTATGTTGCTAGAGTAGAGATATCACTCTCAAATGATATCTCCTACTGATTTTGTTGAGATGAAAGTAAATGGGAATAAAACATACTATAGCCTTAACTTTCCATAAAGGTGAAGTGTAAAAAGCACTTGTAATCCACAACACCACTCTTCATTGTATTTTCTTTAATTCTTTGAGAGAATGGAAGAGGAGCACTCTCTTGAATTTGAAATACCACAATTGGAAACCATAAATTGTAATGGATATAATGCATATTCTGTAGAATAGTTATTTGTGTGAAAATGACAAATTTCTTGTAGAATTCCCCAAGATTTTCATACTCTTAATGATAAATAGGACTTTGTTGGTATAGAAGTAAATGTGATAATGGAAAGAAAGTTTTCTGTCAAAAATAAAATCTAGATATCTCAACTTGTCCTTTGGTTATAAAAAAGGTCCTCCTGATAGTCTGAGGTTCAATAGAGAAAGTTTATAATTCTTTGTCAATCTAAAAAAATAAAAAAACCTCTGATTTGTTATATTCAATCCTAAGACCAAATTGTTTGAAAAGAGAAGAAATAATGCTGTAACTACAAAATAAATTTGTATTTAATTTTTTATAACTTTATTTCTAAGAAATAAAGAGATCATGTTATATGCCAAGTCTACCTATTTGGAAGATACATCTCTGTAGTGATACTGTTCCTCAACATTCATAACACAAGCCTGTCTTCTGTAACAGCCATCCTTTTTGCAACATGTCTCTGCAACAGTGATGTAACAATCTGCTAGATATCCAGTCTTTTATAACAGAGATACTCTTATCTAACTTGGTCTTCCATAGCAGAGTTTTCCTATCTTACTCTTGTCAGTGTCTTACTACTGAAATCTCCACTTAGAGCAATAAGAGCTATACCACTGAAACCCTGAGCATCTCCTATATACTTACTTGTATATAAGACTAGTACTTACACTGTAATTCACTAGTCTGATAATCAACAAAGATAATTCTTATTGAATATGATCTCTAGTATTTAACAGCAACATACCAATCAGTACTCACTCCCATCTCAGACTTCATCTATTTATCTGAAGTTGCAACCACACAGTAGATAGATGGCACAGTATATAAGCTGAAGCCAAGGTCATTCCACAAGTTCACATTATCAAGTATAAAGTTTACACACTTTATGTATCTCTGAGTCAATCCTGTAGACTTTCATCTCTCAGTGTGAACTATGCCTAACATATTATTATCAATGAATGAAAGAGTAAAAACATAAATAGGAGATAAAAGGTTTTTTGTTCTTTTCTTAAAAATATGAAAAATCACGGTAATATAAAGAGTAGGAGAAAGAGCTGAACTCTGACCCACACCTATATCTACTCTAAAAAAAAGAGAGACAAAGCTATTATATATATATATATATATTGGGTTTGTCTATTGATTAGATAATTAGAAAAAAATTAGAAATTCTAGAATCAAATCCTACTTTGTTCAAAATAAAAGAGAGAAAATAGTAGTTAAGTGAAGAAAAGAACTAAGTTATAAACTAAGTTATATCAAAAGCTAGTATGCTTGTATATAGACCTTTTATTTATCTAGCATGTATTAAATAGGTCAAGTATAATCTCACATTCAAAGTGGAGCATTGCTTCAAGCTCCTTAATTGGTTTGAATGAACAAAATTGGAGGCAATCAAATAGATTTGGAGTCTTTCACTAATGACTTTTTTATAAGTTTTCTAAGTATGTTGAGAAGAATAATAGGGTAAAATATTTTTGGAGAGTTATATGTTAGTTTATTTGGTTTGGGGATAATAATCAATGTTAATTTCTTAAAATGTAAAGGCAAATAGCCAAGATTGATGCATGAATTAGCAATATTAACAAATCAGTGATACATTTATTATCAGTTACCAAGATCTTGAGGTGGTTTCATGAGATATGATTAGGTCCTGGAGTAAATAAACTACTGCATTTAATAATGGTATCAAATATTTTGGCTTTAAAAAATAGTAGTCACTCAGATTGAGGTCATAAAGGGATTTTGTCAAGTAAACAGAAGTTGATATATTGATTTTGAGCAGAATTGAAAGTTTCTGTCTAGTTTAATATATGAATGCCCATTGAATTTGATGGCTTCCATGGCTAGTAGCTTGCATTTCTTGACCCAGTTCATAAAGTTCTATGGTCTCTTGTTTTTCAATGCAATTTCTTGAAATTTTTCATTAAAAAATATTCTTTTGGTTTTTTTAACCATCCTCTTGAAATTTCTCCAGTCTAATCTTGACCTAGAGATGTAATAAGTGAACAACTCTCTGCTACATTCTTCATTCCACTAAGCTTTAAAACACTTAGTAATTTTGACATATTTTGAATACTTAGTCCAAAGGTTTTCTGTGATGGACATGAATTCTTGCATAATTTTTTCTAGTGAGTTGCTGTCTTGTATATCAGAAGTATCAATATTACCAACTTTTATTTTCAACTCATTAATGAATTCTTCCTCTTCCTTGCTATTTTTAATAATAGTACACCATTTATCTTATATGAACTTTTCTTTGACAATAATGTTGACCATTAAAGAGGTATGGTTAGAGGAGATTTGTAAGTCTAGTAGGATGGTGTGAGTATCAAGTTCTTCTGAATTAGTCCAAAGAAACATTAAGTTAATCACCAAGTTTGGTTCACTAGTATTATCTGTATATCTTGTAGGAATTTGATTGATATGTATAGATATCTCTGAATTAAATGAGTCAGCAATTTCTCTAAGAGTGTCAGCATGTGTTAAATAATGAGGATATGAAGTGTTCCAATTGTTATCTCTAATATTCAAGTCCCCTACCATGATAAGAATATTGTTCAGATTTACCTCAATATTCTTTGAATATTTTAAGGCCATTTGTTTGAGTAAATATTAATAACAAAACAGATAATGCCACAATTAAAGAATGAGATGGGATTAATATCTCTATAGTTGATTGTATTTTTTCTGAGTGAAAAGCATAACTGGAAGAGTCTTGCATTGATATAAGTAAGGACTCTTAGATGGTTGTTCTTATTGATCATTAGTCTTGAGAACATGATCTATGAAGGGTGATTGGGTGTGCTCACAATTTCTTTGCCTTCTTCAGATAACAAACGAAAAATAGTTTAAATAAGAGACTATAGAGGTTCTTGAATAAAAATAATTTCAAAGTTTTTATTGTTTTTTAAAATAATGTTAGTGAGGAGTCTGTTCTTTTAAATATTTTGCAAAAAGATTTTTAAATTTTTCATAATCATTGACTTGCCCTGCCCACAACTGAGCAAATTGATTTGTCTTTTTCATCATGGAACTCTTAATACTTCTTTGCATGCTACTTTTTGTTGAATCAATGTTTCTAGAACAGACATGTGTTGCTATCAGCTTGATATTCTCCTTTACAGTTGATATACTTGAAAGAGTATAGGTAAGATTCATCTTTTAGTTTCAAGTCTGGTAGAATTAGTCTTGAAATTCACCTTACAACATCACACCAACTCTCTATGATATTCTACCTTATGGAGATCATTATATTTGACATATTTGGGCCCATGCATGTGACATACAAAAGTCATGTGTCCTCATTTCCAACAATTCTTGTACTAAGGGATACCTAGATTCATGTTTGTTCTTCAAACTGTTATAATATAACATCTAATATTGAAACATCTGTTGATAATACTTTTAGTCTTAGAACTACTTTTAAAATCTCAGATATTGACCCAAATCACAGCCATGTCAGATTTGGGAGATATTTTGATAATATAAGGTTGGAATGTGAGAACAGTGTTATTGAAAATATAAGTGGTCTGAATGACCCTCTCAATAATGTCTGCTGTTATATAATAAGATATACCCAAAATCTTGAGATAATATTTTGATTGTGAGAGTCTGGGACTCAAAACTTTGTTCATATTGATATTATCTACATTCTTAATATATTTCTTAATGATATTGAGATTCAAGTTGGCAGTTACTTTGTTAGTTGTAATCACCATACCTTTACCATCAATATGTATAAAATCAGCCAAAACATCAGATTTGACATCTTTTAATAGCCTGTTAATATTAGTGATATATGTGTTTGACTTGGTCATGATCTTGTTAGTATTCTGTGAATTCATCAGTATAATAACCTATTTCCTAGAGAGACCCTTAGTTGTCATGTTGAGTCTTGGTTTGTCTTTCTTTGAATTGTTGAGAACCTTGTGAATCTCTTTGACTTTTTGAGCTAACAACTTCAGGAAATTCTCTTTAATCTTAATAATATTATTGATATTTATCTTTAAAGCCTGGATATAAGATTGACCATTGGGTTTGAAAGTCAAGCTAGAAGATGAGATTGTCTTATGAAATTTGGATTTTGCCAAAATGCTCTTGCTTAGCCTGAAAGGAATTGAAAAAGAAATCTTTGATACATTAGCCTGTTTACTATTGTTCAGAATAAATTGTTTGTTGTTTAAATAGTTCTTTGAAGCTTTTGCATTGAATTGCAAAGCTATACATTGTCTGAATAATCTGTTGTTCTTATTGGCTATCAATTTATCCCATTTCAATTTGTAGATAGAAGAAAGAAAATTACAGGCAATAAACCCAAATTCTGAAATTTGAGATATATCCCTAGCTATTTTGTCCTTTAGTTTTTATTGTCTAACAAACACTGCTATTCTGTAAAGTAAGCAGGCAATATTTTTAGTATCATCTTCCAAGTACTTGTTAACTTTAAAGATAGAAATTGGACAGAAATTACTATTCTACAATTATGAGCCTGCTGGTTGATTGACCAAATATGGAATAGCTGAAGATTCTAAGCCTTAAGGTAAACACATGTCATTACTTACCATTCTATGAGAATCTGGCATGGGTTCAGTTGTATTAGTCTTGTCAGTCAATTCTGTTTCTTCTTCTTTCAAGGATGTATAAGAAAGAGCAGATCTTTTAGTTTTATTAAGTTCAACTTGTTCTGTCCAAGTTGGATTATCAGCAAGTGCTTGAATGCAATCCACATATATTATGAAGAATACATCAGAATGTACTGATATTTCTCTAGAACTATCAGTATTAGAAGACATTGACCAACCTCTTGAAGTATCAATTTCTATATCCATTAGTATATCTGCAGAAGGCTCTTGAGGGTTGATTTGGAGACTTATGCTAAAAGAAAACAATGTATTTGCTGGATTTCTTTCAGATGCTACCATAGAAGATAGTAGTGAGAAAGAAAGTGATAAACATATTTACTATTGATTGCTCTTATTCATGATATGAAATTATATTTATTACTACTCACTTATATTTATTATTTGGTTTATTATCTATTATCTTAAACTTATTATTTATTATTGTTTTGTTCTGTTGTTGTTTGGTAAGTTTCTATTATCTTCAAGTTGATATCTTTAGAAAATTCTATAGTTTTTAGTAGTCCTTAACTATATTGGCATAATCATTTTATGGTTATATTAGCAGTATTCATGTAGTTGCAATTTCAGAAAATAGCCTTGTAAGGAGTTATAATAAAAGGAGCAAAGTATGTCATCATTGACACTGGAGATTTAGTATCAACTTTATTCAATTATTAGACTAGCTATTACAAAGTAATCACCAGTCTTAAATACATAAAGTAACAAATAGAGTAATCAAAACAGATCTCTGAGCAGATATTTCAGTAGCAAAATACTAAATAGGAGTTTATATTAGAAAGGAGAAAACTCCATATAAAGTCCAAGTAATTTTGAAAGAAATAATTAGGTAATGGAAACAGATAAAGATAACTGCAGATTTTGACTCAAATAAAGCCAAATAATCATGGAGATTTAATATTATATTAAAGTTGGACATGTCTCAGACATGTTTTGGAGTTTGGGATATGAAAAGTAGGTTAGATATGTACAGACTAGCTCCTAAAAATATAAATTTAGGCCTAAGTTATAATATTAGTATGAACTACTAGACTATTCTAAAGTATAATTAAGATTTTTTAGTAGGTTTTATAATGTTCTATCTGGTTATGTGATAGTGTGACTGTGACTGTGACTGTAACAGATATAAAAAAAGAGAAAAAGAAATAATCATAAAAAAATGAGAAAATGAGAGACATCTAAGTTTACTCTTAGAAATTCTGACAAGTAAATGTTAGACAATATATTTAGATTCTTCTTGAAATTTTAAAGTATTTTCTAAAGTTAATCTGTGACTAGACAGAAATAGAAATTGGAGTTGATAATGAGCAAACTTTGCTATAGAAGATAAAATACTCATAGAATTTAATAATCTATTATAAAAAATATTAATACTTGGAGTATAAACTTAACAGATAACTATAACTACTGATAACTCAAAGAATAATAATGATAGAAACCTAAAGAATTGAAAATAAAAATAAGATAACAAATTCTGGATATATTGAAAGAGTTGTGAATATAAGAAAAGAATATAAGTATTATTTCTTAATTCTCTGTATAGCATCCATCTTAATCTTGATAACTTTATTTTGACATCTGATCTGCTTTTCTATATGATATTACCATTGTATTAGAGTGACTAGACAGAAGTATAGAAAATACTTTAAAACTCTAGAAAAAACTTAAGTATATTGTTCAGCATTTACTAGATATATAAATTATCTCCTTAGAAAAAAGAATGAGGTTTTTTGGAGGTAAAAACTTTCTTAAGTACTTTAGAAAGAGAAAAGAACATAAGTGATATCAAAAGAGTAGTAAATAACTATAGAAAGACACTTGTGTTACTAGTGTATGTTATTAGTTACTTAGCTAAATTCCATAGAGATCATAAGAGGAACTCAATAAGAAGCTCTTGTTATATTTCTATACTAATATTATATAGTCTGTACACACTTTGATTTACTCTATCCTAATATTCATATATCTACAATATATCACAAACTTTATTCAGCTTGTATCTCCACAACTAGTAGACTGATTTTCACCAACTAAATTACACTGTAAAGCCTCAAATAAGAGCTATCTGCACATATATGGGATGTACAAAAGCAACAACAAACAACCGAGATATCAGGTCATCAGTAACTTTAAAATCTTCATTTGCTAATATCTCATGAATGGCTGAACAGATTCACATGATCAAACTTGTGTTGGAAAGTGCTTATTAAATTGTTTCCAACAATATATAGTATATTATATAGCAATAAGTATTCATAGAGATACAAGCATATCAATATCGTAACATAATTAGTTACCTTCTAAAATTAGCCTGACAGCTGCTATGACAGATGAAAGCTCCCATCAGGTACAAGTTACGATCATGTGATGGCAACAGCTTGCACACAAACCATCACTCTTTTGTATATATACCTTTATGTCTGAGGGCTAGACTTCAGACTTAACAACATCAATTATTTCTATTGATACTTTTCATCATCTGTCAATCATCATATCCTTATACTGAGCCTCTGAAAC
>Ga0157364_1006198_pt1 | contig 12261 bp, 7 predicted proteins | sample AttsexASBM2_FD_111476 | JGI IMG/M metagenome (GOLD analysis project Ga0157364, IMG submission 111476) | Fungus gardens microbial communities from leaf cutter ant in Ribeirão Preto, State of São Paulo, Brazil - Atta sexdens ASBM2 | ecosystem: Host-associated > Fungi > Mycelium > Unclassified ...
AACATTTTCTTTAATTATAACATTTTTAACTATAACATCTCTCTTGTTTCAATACGTTTTCTTTTATAATGACCACCAAGATGACACATATATTTAAATGTGTTGAGTGAGGCTCTTATGGAACTACTAGACTCTTGTTCCAAGAAATCTAACATTTCCCCAACCAACAAATGTTTACGCGACTGGTTCTTTTAAATATTTTCCACATTGTCTACAGTGGATTGCGACCAGTAGCTGCTTCGGGGTGATCCCGTATCAAAGGCTGATTTATCTCGATTGATACATTCGCCGCATGTCCATCTTTCCCCTCAGATCGAACTCCAGGGACATTGCCGTCATTAGCAAATCCGAATTTCTGTGACATGACGGCATTTCATCGCGAAGGAATTAATTGGATTAATGAACTGTAAATATATATATTTTATTATTTCAATGTCTTTGATACGATCCTTTACCGCCGTCACCGCGGGGAGATGCCTTGGACGCAGAGAATTGGATAAGAGTACATAGTCATACTAGTACATAGTCATAATAGCGAACTTTGAATAGTTCTAGGAAATCTCTCCTATAAAATTGGGCTTATGGAATTTTTAATTCTCTTTTGATACTTTAAAATTTTAGGTATGTCTCAAAGTTGTTCATGTTAGAGTTCAATTCTCGTATAAAACTGGGCATAGTCTTTTATGATTTATTTCTTATTAATTTTTAATCTTTAGGTAATATGTATTGTGAAAACAGGCTTAAATGAGAAATTTCTATGAAGAGGCTAATCATGTAACTTTTTCTCTAGGATGGAAACGTGAAAAATGAAAATTTTTTTGTATGTGTATGCCAAATGAGCAGAATATCTAAAATCGATGCATTAAACAACTTTTAGATATCTTTAAAAGTCTTTAAGCAAGATTTTTAAGATATTTCATTTCAAAAGATTCTGAAAGATATTTTGAAATTGTCTTATGCGTTGATTTTAGAATTTTACACAATTTTACTCAAATCGTTCCACTTTAATTTTCTGTAAACAATAAATTTTATTTAGTCTCACCTCATGCAATTCTACGTTCACAATTGTTCGATAAACGTTATTAATGTCTTCGTTACAATGGAAACACTGTTACACTTGAAATTTGCCGATAACGATTGTTCATGTTTCCCCTTCATTTCTTGATTTCTCATCGATGACATACAACTCACATAAATAATGTTTAGTATGCCACCATTATCGTTTCTGTTAGAGCTCGCATGATTTCTTATTTTTTTTGTATCTACTGATTTTTCTATAAATGGGACAGTTTAATAAAACGTACGTAAATCATTATTATAAAGAAATCTTGTTATCATCATAATTCAGTGTTATATCATCAATATGAAAATCTCGTGCCATTATATAAAATATCTCCCAGTTATATAGCCTTTCATAGGAACGAGAAAATAAAGTCATTTATGTTATTTACGTGAATCTGCTAGTCCGTGCTCAAGGGACATTTCAGATGGATTTTCTATCCTCCTGAAAAAAAATAAAAAACACATCGGATCTGTGTTATATGATGCATGTGATATAATGTCAAGCGAGAACCCTCTTTTCCACGACATGACGGATGGAGCGAAAAGAACGTTGCAACTTACGTTTATGCAGCGTGACTAGCAATGTCTTCATTTGATAATTCTTTCGTGATTATTTGCATATTTGAATAAGATTTGCTTTATTCTCAAGGTTCTGTCGTCACTGTTATTTCCAGTTCACATGGAAGTCTTAGTAAACACTTTTACCTCAATTTTTCTTTCACTTCACTTATTTCAATAATATATTTTTGTTATTACAACGTTTGAAGGCATTAAAGTTTGACATGCGCTCGATTGTATGAATAAACAAGTTTTCAAATGGCACTTCTTTTTTCTTCAGGTCGATAAATATACATATAGAAATATAAATATAAATAGAAAATAAATATAACATATAGAAAAATTGAAAAAAACTAATGCGCAGTCGAGGATCTGTACTCCGGTTTGTTATTCGAGCTGTCGTGAAAATTAGTTTACAATAAAGTATCCGACGGGAATTTTGTGAGCGCAAGCTCATTTAGATTAGCGAGATGGCTGTCGATTGGACAAACCCGTGGATTCGTACAGAAAATTGGGATATATGTATAAATAGAACAATTATCGATGGGAATGCGTTGAGTAATGGATTCAGAACGCACCGATGTATAAATGCTCTTTCAATCTTGTATATATGTATTTCAACGTGAAATGTGTAAAGTAGAAATGTTCCTACCAATTTTGTTATTAATGTGCTAGAAATAGTAAAAAAAAAAGATAAATAAATTTTCAACAAAAACGTCCTCCTCTTTATATTTTATTTATTATATCTCGTATACTAAAAGAAATAATTATTAACAGTTTGTAACCCAATTAGCTCAATAAGCACCGACTTGTGGAAATAAAAATTAAGAAACTTTGTTGTTTCCAAGTTAATTAAATACTAATTATTGCGGCCAAGCATGAGGCAAATGACATTTTCTGTATGCGTTTTGAATTTTGTCAGATGCTATAATCCTGTGTCTTTATAAAAGCGAAAAAAATATTACATTGATAAAAGCAAGGGAAAAAATTTTACGTTACTAACTTGTATAAAATGATCGATATAGATGTTCGTTGTTGCATCTCGTGCGATCGTTAAGAAGATACGTTATCGGGAAAAATCCGTACTGCGTTATGAACTGCAGATAAAGTATACGCATGCAACTATTATTAATGCTTTTACGCGACATAAAAAAAAAATGTATCGATGTATCGACGGTTATGAGATTCGAATGGATGAAATAAGGATTTGCCAGAGGCGAAATATTCTGAAAAGCAACGCTACAATAGGCGGCTCACGAATATATGTATATCGACTCACATAAACGACGTCTTTGCAAGAATTCTTTGCAAAAAAAATTTTTATAAAATCAAAAAATTGTACAAAAGTTTTATCTAGAATGATTTGAATATAAAATGTAGAATCTGTTTCGCATGATAATTTATTAAAAATTGTGATTTTTTAAAAATTAGAACACATAAGAAAATTTTTTTAGCACGAGAGCAAATGTAAAAACTGTATTTATAATACGATGTTAATTTATTTTAATTTTTTATGCAATTTTTAATTTATTATAATTTATACATTTTTTATACATTTTTTTACTAGATCGCGTCACTACTTCGAGATATAGTGCGAATACAGTGGCGTTGGTGTAACATTTGAAATAGGTCAGTATAAAAGTAGCTCCCTATACAACAAAGATGTTAATTATCCGAGAGTGTCTGATCCTCCAAAAGTGACGATTATCTGAAACAAGCTGGGGTGATGCGATTTGCTGCAACATGGGAGCCAAATTCCAAAGGTGAAACAGTCGATGCAATCAGCAAACCTAGAACGTGACGTCTGAGTCTATTAGTACCGCTGGATAGTGTCTTTCGCTGAATCTCCGGTGTGAATGGTGATTCAAAGGACCTAGCTTTGAGGACAATTGTGTGGAGTTTGCGGATTACAAGTTGTGACAACAAGTTCGCTGAGCCTATCGTGCTCGGACGCGTGATGGGGACATTAACGCCGAGAATAGCGAACGCTACCCCGCGAACCTCCCGATTTACGAGTAGATCGGGGAAAGTTTCCTCGTTTGCTCTCACGAGAAATTACGTTTACAAATTCAGCTCGTGTCTATAATGTTTAATTGCTGTTGGCCGCGGTTGTCGGAAAACGCAACTAGTAATTCCTTTGATTTCAGCAACATGATTTTAATACATGAATGATTTGTACAAAAAAAGCAGTGGTGAGTTTTTATTTCTGCAGTTCTTTAAAATGTATTTTTGCAAGAGTTAAATTTTTTAAAAGTCTCTTTATGTATGTAGGTGTATACATGCATATATTTTCTCCAATCTGCGCTGATAATCTGTATAAACAGCAAATATTCTGGAAGCCATTTTATAAAATGTTTAAGCGGCTTATGCATGTTTTGTTAGGTAAACTCGTATACAAGGATGAGCAAAATAATAATATAAAATGACAGAACTTCTCATAAATTAATCGCATTGTTAATAATTACATGTTTTTAAGTGACTGTGATATGTCTCGAAATGATCATCAATGACTTACGTAATAGCTGATTAGTATAATATAAAGCCAAGTACACTGAAGAAAAAAATGATGTTTTAGCTTTATTTTTAATTGAAAATAACCTTGTTGATTTAACAACAGTATTAATGAAATAAATAAAATTTTATTAAAGTAGGAGCGTAAGTAATTTGTTTCATTAATGATGATACTGAATTAACAAAATTATTTTTAAAATAATGCTATTAACATATCATTTTTTGTCAGTATATTATCTTTTAATTTATCTTCGCTCAAGCTGAACGAAAAATACGCTGAACTGACAGTTTACGCGATTAAAGTTACAGTGAGTGTATATTATAGATGAAATATTTTTTATATCATTTATTTTTAACATTTTAAAGAATGTTTCTGTGATTTACTTTGAAGCTTAAAAAACAGTTAAGACAGTAATTTATTAAGATACTTTATTAAGATACTTTACCTTAGAGGATTTTGCAAAAAGATTTTAACAAGCGTAAGTCGCGAGTAATAGTAAAACTTTTTATTATCAATTGAATTTTATAATTTAATTTATTTTTTGTTTTTATTATCTTCGTCATTTTCTTTTCTTCTTTTGCGACAAATTTGTCTTTTCTCTAAAAGTCATAGAATATTCATTTTATTTCTTTTAATACGCAAATTTATATATTTATATATTTTTTTGAATTGCTGAATAATAAATTTAGTGTCGTAAATTTTGTCTGGCGACAAAAGTAAGGCACGGTATATGATAAGAGACAAGTTAACAGTATAGTAGCAATGTAGCTAAATAGTAATGTAATCGCAAGCAGCTGCAATATTTTATTTACAGAAATTTTTACGATCTTTAGTCGACCTCGGCTCGATGAAAGTACCTCACAAAAGCCTCTCTCATTAAGGGATCAAATTGTTTGCCATAATAAGGATCGGTTTACGAGCACTCTTGATTCTTAATAAGCTTTTCAGAGCTTTATTTAACTACGAATTTCTTTCGCCTTACTTTACCTTGCATTTTTTTTTAAGGTTCAAAGTTAGCAACTTTGGTTTTCGGACAAAGATTACAGAAATTTGTATAAAATTTGCATAAAATAATTATTGCACTTCTTCGCAATATTAAAAATTTAACAAAAATAACTTTTCATAGATTAACATTCAGCAATAGCGACAACAAAATATCATAGAATTACACAAGTATCTCTTTTACAGAATATAATTAGAGTGTAATTATATATAATAGCTTGATAGCTTCCAAGAGTTAATTTGATTCTATGTGATAGTACTCGAAATGCTTCCTGCAAACGTGACTTTCTCGCTGTAGCTCGTTAATTAATTATGTTATAAAATCGCGCATGATTCTTTCTGACAGTTGCTTTACGTAGCTTAACGAGAACATCTTTTATTAATTATAAAACGATATCTTTCATTCCGCATGGCGTACAATTCGAGTTATCTAAAAGCGTAAGCTCTCCACTGAGTCTTTAACGTTATATCGGAGTCGTCATATGTATTACGCGCGGCGGTGCGAAAAGCAATTACGGTCCATTTTGTGGAACTTGGCGTGTACCTGACCGATGAAATGACATTACTCTCCCGAACGTGAAAATAACAAGCCGAATGAATTATTAATGCGCTGACTCCGAGGTGCGCAACGCGGATTCTAACAGAAACCATATTTGAAAGAGATTGTAATATGCGATCCACTTTGGCCAAATTATCAGCTTTCGCTAGCCTATTTTAGTCAGCCAAATTATTTAATTTAATCTATCCATATTCTGAAAATATTCTCCATAATGATTTAAACCGCATATTATTATTTCTAGATAATTATATCTTTGCAATTTTATTTATTAAAAAGGTAATGGAAAATGGTAATGAAAAATAGTTACATTAAAATAAGATTTTTCAATATTTTAATAAAAGGATATATTTAAAATGCTTTTGTTAAATATAACAATTTTTTTAACAATAAATTTTATTATAGACTATGAACAGAGAGAGAGAGAGAGAGAGAGAGAGAGAGAGAGAGAGAGAGAGAGAGCTGTATGAAATTACATAATTAACTACATAATTAACTCTATTGTTCCACGTCAGCAATTTATTTAGAGTGACCTTTATAATTATTAATGCAAATATTGTGATGCAAATATTATTGCTCTTTATTAATATCGATTGATCAGCTTTAGTTGTATAAATTATGTTTGCATGATACCCTTAATCGGGTTTAATAACATCCATATTTATGCAATTGGTCAATCATAACTATTTCTGTGAAGAATGGAATGTCTATGATTGGACAGTTTCATAACTACGGATGTAATTAAATCCAATTAAGAATACTATGTAATCATAGTCATAGATCTGTTTACATTTCGTCATGGAAATGATTCCCTTTAAAAATTGATTAGGTTTTACGGTGACGGTGATGAAACACGGTCTCGATACGTTCGTAATTATGCGGAATTCTGAGTTCTCGACGTGATAAAACTTAAATAGAGCGCGACAAGAGGGAATCCAGGCGAGAAACTTGATGGATGGGAACGTCCAGAGATGCAGTAAGACGAAATTCTTTCCACGAGACTTCACAACAAGTAGGGTCGACATCTAGCACGATGTTCTCTTTAGCTTTTTCCGCGTAGCGTTGATTTATTTTCTTATCTTTTATCAAGGCAGCTAGCCAACGCTCTTTGATCACAGTGTAAGTTAATGAGATTTGTAACGAATGCAGTCGTAAGACTAGTTTTCTGATTGCAATCTTAATGCTTAGTTTATTTCTTGTTTTCATGTTTCTTTGATCATAACTGTTATTAAATAAATTCATCGAGAATTATTAAGGCTCTCTTTGAAAAATCATGGAATATTTTCTTGTTTGATCTTTTATATTTGTAATTCTCGTCCGAATAGTTTTATATAGAACTGATTTAATAATTTACTTGATTATAGATTTTTTACGATTTTTTTCAGATGTTTATTTTTATTTTTACGTTTAGGTGAAATAAAGAGAGATAAAAAAAGATCCAAAAAATTGAAGAGAAAACACAAATCATCAATCGCATTCGCGAACATTTACGATCCAACAATAGAAATTAATGCTATGTCAAAATGTCCTCTGGCAAGGATCGAAACAGATCGAAATTCGCTTTAATTAGATTTCCAATTCAGTTTCAACTATTTGCGAACAACATATCTCGTTTCGGACATTCAATGTCTACTTTGTGCACCGTTAATAAATAGATGTATATGGTCGCCAGGTATATCACTTCACAAACCTCTAACCATTTCCATAACGATATGTATTGATTACAATGCCAGTTTTGCTAAATTAATCGCATTGTTGCCACTGTCATTTTCAACGTCGATAATCAAAATATCGCTACTAGACACTAAAGGAGAATATTTCATAGATCAATTTCAGTTTACTTTACAAGAGTAGTTACTTTACAAAGAGTTTAGTCTTTTACAAGATTAATCTTAAATTTAGCCACAGCAGAAATTATAATGACCATAATAAACAAAATAGAAATAGAGATTATGGCAGGTTAGTCTATTATTTTAAATTTCCTACTAACTTAAATTATATCTTTTATATTGCGTACATAAAATGCAATAAATACAAGAGAATCTTAAATGTTTTTTTAATTTTAATTAAAGAATTAGTTTTTATTATTCTATGTAACATGAAAAATCTAATTTTTCTATTTACTGGATACATGTATCCATTTTATTTATATTCTAACTTTATTTAAAGAATTAAAAAATTTTTGATATAATTGTTATATATACACATTATTACATGTGATTCAAATAATATATATTGGAATGCAATAAACAGAAAGAAACATCTTAACTGAAAATACAAATCATGATGCACGTGGCGATGTATCGGAAGTACACACCGGAAATGTACAAAAGCATTATGAGTTTCTCACAATATTGATTAATTAATATCATCAGTAACCTACTTTCGTTAATTGTAAACGTAGTAAATGTACGATCGCTAATTAACACGAATCTGTGGCTTATAATTGTCACATTCCGCAACAAAGCAGGTAACTTTTTAACATCAAATATTGCTCTGATTATTTAGTGCATTTATTATCGAACACTTTACAGAATTGATTCTCTCTGCGGTTGAAAATAAATACATTCGTAATTCCTTCAAAATTATTGTGATGTGAAACATAAGATCGTTTTTAAAAACAATTAAAAGTTTAGAATGTTAGAGTCGATCTAATTACCAAATCTAAAATTAAACATGTAAAATTCAATTTTGATTGCACATTTAATGAAAAGTACCATTTATTAAATTTCGTTAAGTTAAGAAGAAAGAATTGAAGAATAAAGTACCATTTCCTAAAAGGAATTTAGATGGTTTTACTTAGAAAGCATTAAAAACTTTTACGAAAGTATCCTCATTAAATTTATGTAATTTATTATATAATCAATTCATATTTAAGAAAATTAATAAGAAAATTAAGTAATGTATACGTGACAAGATCTCGAAGAATCTTAAATATTAAGTTAAGGAAAAAGTCCATTTACAAGTTGATAAAAAGATTTTTTAGCAATTCATATATTCTATTCTATTTAAAAAAATTGGCAATTATATCACTTGACAACGTTTTAAGGATCTGTATTTTTAATTGTGATACGATGATTCTTAACGGAGTTACGAGCAATAAAGTCAGAATGTTTCTTTTTACTTATCCGAGTAATTTAGAAATCAGGAACAAAAAATCAGTAGGAACATTTAAAAAAATTATTTTGTATAGGAAAAGCTTCTAGATAGTCGAAAATTTGCTCAATTTTTTTTTTTTTTTTGGCACGCTATACAGACTTACAAAGTGAAAAGAAAATTTTTAATTTTTTCAGCTCGTAATTTTTTATATGTAAAAATTACAAAACTCACATGAATTTAAAAAATATAAGTAACCATTCGAAAGTAGAGATTCCAAACCCTTTAAAACCCTTTTTTTAAAATTTAAATTTTAATTATTTTTAATGAAGATATTGATGGGGAAAAGTCTTTTTACCAACTTGTAAAGGGACTTTTTCTCTAACCCAATATAAGCGAAGTCCGCTAACGATGCTAACTACTGATTGGACTCACGTGTGCCATCATCGATGGATAGTGCGGGTAGAGAAGGAAAGCTCCGATGAGGTGAGCGGCCGAGAAAACAATCCCGGCGATGCAGGCGTGTCTGAGTCTGATCGGTAGAAGAGCATAGGCCATATAGATGAAGAAGCAGACCATTAAGGCAGCAGCGAGAGGACCTCCGGTTCGAAGATCCTTCGATTTCGAGAAGAATGATGTATCGCTGGTACTCTCGCGACCCACTTCATGCAGTCGTGCTAAATGAATGCTCAGAGTCACTTGTAAAGCCAATAGGGTGACTAGCACTGCACCACTAACGCCCGCCAGCCATATCTCATTCATGCCCGGTCTTGAAATAGCTGCTACCAAAGCTGAAAGGAAATTTTGAATTTCGGTTGAAGTAATATTTTTCGCCAAATTATTTAGATTTTAACATGCCTATCAGCATCGAATATTAAGATTTTTCTAAGATGCATCAATATTAAATTGCTTGTTAATTTAATTTGTGGTATTGTTACTCTAGTTTTGTTAGAATTGCGTTTCAAGATTGTTAAATTCGACAAGTTAAATTCGACGCGCAGTTTGCAGAATTGAATATGAGTATATAAATTTACATCGAATTATTTAAGTTAAATATTCTGCTTGATCTTTTGAGGTCTTTATTTTCTATTTGTGTATTTATCTTATGATCTTGAAAGATACCTTGTTTATTGAAAGGAAAGTTGCTCATTACTGATTCTTACGTTTTGAAGTGTTCGATGAACACATTTAGAAATGTAGCTAGTACGAAATGGTATGAGTGTTCGATATATATTTTAAACTAAAGTAGATGATATTTTAACAGCTTTTTCGCGATTTCTAGACTATTTTGTCTTTCGTACGAACATCGAGAGAAAGATTATTTATATCACAGTCTTCCCAAGTTTTTAAACATTCTATATAAGTAAGTTTCTTCAGAAAATTCGATTAAAGTTACTAATGCGACGAATTATTTGGTCAAGTTCGTGCTGGTCGAAAAGAAGGTACGAAGGAATAAGCTCTGCGAGTTATTGCGATGCGAAAAGCGGGTCTCATTGCGTGTTCTGACGCTTTCGAAAGGAAACAATACTTGCAGACAATATTCTCATGCATTATTGATACTGAAACCTCGTGAAACATTGAGGCTCAGGCAAAACAGGGATTCTCTACATACATAGACGATAGTATAGAATGCACGTCTTTTAGCGTCGTTCGCGACATTTGACTACAGAACTATTTCGATGCAATTCCAGTAATGTTCAAACTGCATATTTTATGAAAGCTCGAGATTTTTCTGTAAATAAGTTTCTGTCGTGATATATCAACGTTGGACGATTAGATTTTTTTTCCGCAGATAATTCGAGTACTCAAATTTGATTTTTCATACGATGAAAGGAAACGTAGAAGTTTATCGAAAGTTTATAGAATTCTTTAATATAATTGTAATTGTAATATATAATTGTAATAAAATTAATTTATATAACAGAAAAAAATTGTTCATTTTAGCACGTAACGTTTAGCAAATAACTTTTTTCTTTAGCAAAATTGCGTCCAATAAGTAATTTTTGCAGGAGAGCAGGTTTAAGTTAACAAATAAGCGCAAAAATTATTTATCGAACGTAATTTTGCTAAAGGAAAAAGTTGTTTGTTTTAGCATAAAGTAAAAAAAAAAAATATCTTGTACTCCGAATTCGTGAATTTCGGATCACCAGTATATATAAATTAGTTTAATTATAAACAGAAATAAACAATTTTTTAAATTGAATTTTTAATTGAAAATAATATTCAAAATAGATTTTAAATTGATTCAAGAAAACGCGAAGATACAAAGAAAAGCAATATTTAAATTTTTTAAAATTCTGGAATAATAAGTTTAAATAAATTCCTTAAATTAATACAAAGTTACTTTTAGATCTTGAAGCAAACTTAATTCTGGCATCCCGGAACTATCGTTTTAAAATGAGAAACTTTGATTGTGAAAAACTAATTCATGGAGATTGAATCTTACCGGCGTAAATAACAATGCAGGTCACTAGGGTGATTGCGAGGGAAAGATTTTCAGGTCTCTGTAAGAGTGTGATGAGCGACTGGTTGCCGGTCAGCATTAACTTCGTGATAAGTAGTAGGCCCAGTGCCAGCGCTAAACCGACCAATAGACCGAGCACATGTGTCATGTTACTTTGATTCATACGTAGGAAGTAGCGTTGGTACAGCATTTCAACCTGAAACATATGAGCACAGACTTGCCACACATTGTGTTAATCAACAATTTGTCTGTAAACTAATAACATTATATCTCATATATATGCCATATGGTGAAGGGATGTATATTAAATTCATAAAATAAGGTATTTTTACAAAAAATAGAAATTTTAAAGATATCATTTATTAAAAATAATTTATTATTTTGTGTGACATTTTGTAGTAATAATAATATACATCCCATTTATAATTTCGAATAGATCTTTCTAAAATATAACTTTAATAGATTTTAAATTTTAATATTATTTTATTTAAAAGAACATAATAATTAATTCAGTTTTTGATAAAAAAAAGTCTGTTACATATTGTACAAAAAAATCTTAGATTAAAAAAAAATGTATGGAATATGGTATACAGAATAAATATTTGATGAAAGCAGTGTGGCTGTCGCACTAAATTAATAGTTAGTCACTGGAACTGGATAACGAAAATGAAACATTCACTGCACTATATATTATATATAGATAGTTGTGTGAAATGACAGTTACATGCAGAGGTATATACTATGTAAAATTTATTTATTGTATTTCTCGGAATTGCACCACTCAGAAAAATATATGTCGCGAAATGCATTGCCGAAATTAATTATTACGCTGTTATCAATTGATTGGCGTTTATTCAAATTTGTGCGAATCATTAATGCATCATTATTATCTTGTTCGTCTTACTAATTGCATTTTATGCTTATTAGTGTGATATATTTATCACGTAATATGTATATAATGTATATAAATATTATTATATATAAAATAGTATTAGATATATTGTATATAAT
>Ga0157364_1006199_pt1 | contig 12260 bp, 10 predicted proteins | sample AttsexASBM2_FD_111476 | JGI IMG/M metagenome (GOLD analysis project Ga0157364, IMG submission 111476) | Fungus gardens microbial communities from leaf cutter ant in Ribeirão Preto, State of São Paulo, Brazil - Atta sexdens ASBM2 | ecosystem: Host-associated > Fungi > Mycelium > Unclassified ...
TCGAATATGCTCTTTTGTTATTGCCATCGTGAACACTACTGATTTTTGAGGTTATGTGCATCAAACGTCAAACCATATGGCATTTTAGAAGGCCAAATGTTAACGCTTTAAAACCACAAAAAGTCGGGAAGATATATAAAATTTAAATTGTTATTTCGGTTGTATCAAATCTAAAGCTCAGAACTTTTTTGTACACTTCATAGAAATAAAGTATATCAAAATTTTATCAAGTAACATTGTTTTTGTGTATCCATGAATTGTATGATCCATCAAATCCCAGCTACTTGACATATATCTTGTTTCCCTTCTTGCAGTACTTTCTCCGTAAGAAACACGTCCGGATGAGTAGATGCGATGCATCTCGTGCTCGTAAAACGCTCCAGCGGCGGGTTTTTCGCGATAATCTTTAAGTAAATAGGTTATAGGATTGGTACGCTGCATCTTAACAATTGTAAACACTTCGATGGTCCAATTTGGCGTGTAAATCTTCTCAAAAATCGTCTTGTACTTGTTCACGCGTACTGAATCTACTTTGAATTTTGCAGCGTGTACCCGCAATCTTTATCTGTACACTGTGTCCAAGAGTCTTTCGGCGATCGCGGGAGTTACGTCGGCGAATCGCATGCCAATGGTGCGATGCTTGCGCGCGTTGTAATTTGACAAGACGCGGCAGCTCGACCCATTTGTAATTGCCATTGAGTGTAAAATCTTCCATATTCGTTCTTGAACGTGCGATTAAATTGTTCGACCATTGACGTTTTCAACATCGAATAGTGATTAATATCGTGTTTTTTCAAGATTTTCTGCATATCGGCGTTGTAAAACTCTTTCCCATATCCGTTTGTAAATTTTTCGAACATCTTCCACTCTCTCGAACGATCTCAGCGATTGCGTGAGCCGTCTCGCTTCCTTTGCTCTTGAGTGGTACCCATGCGTATTTGCTCAACACATTGATAACGGTAAATACGGTGGCCTCTATTGAAGTCTGAGTACAGGCGCATCTCAACGATATCAACCTGTCACAGATCGTTGTATCCCTATGACGCCTTCGCAGATAATTTCTTCTCGCCGGAGCGTGCAATTCCTCGACGAGTCGATGTCTCTCGAAGCTAATTTTTTCTCTTTTTCTTAGATCTCTTTTTCATGATTCGACGCGTAAGACAGAATACAAGAAAATAATGTATTTTTTCTCGACTGATTCGTTTCATAGATACGCGATTTAATTTATAATAAGACGGACTTCGAGAAGTTCCTCGACAACATCTTGTTGTCGTGAGTGTTGTTGCCCGCTCGATGCGAAGCGTCGAGCAATCATAGACGATCCATCAGCTCGTTGGGATCATTCTAGTGCACGATCGCATTGTCGTTTAATATCATTGTGTGAGGTAATCCCTTTCCAGATTTCTTCTTCTGATTCTTGGGTATGATCGACATTAACGACGCAATTACGTATTTGTACTTGTATTTCCTGTTGCTCAATAATCGGCTCTGCGATTGATGCTTGTGTTTATGCGCGTCCATTGCCAGCAGCATGCTTTTATACTTGTTCATATCGTCTTTCGTGTAGAGGAGATTTTCGAGGGAATTCTCTTGAAAATTAATTCGTAAAGACCAAGTGTACCAGCGTATCGTACGCCGTCGATAATTATATTGTCCGCATCATTCACATCAAAACGTTTATTGCCAAACATCAGCTCATTCTTGTGTAGATAAACGCTGTACACGTGATCTATACCGTTCTCTTTATCTTGTGCTCCCCTCAGGACAATCTCGACATATTTTTGACCCAACGGGTCCAAGCCGGCTCGTAACGCCTCTCAATTTTCCGACATTTGCAGTTGATTTTGAACCTTCGTCGCTAGCGAGTCTTCCGCCGTTTCGAAAATGTTCTTCAATGACTTTATCACCGATATGATTTTGGCAAGCGGTGTGAAGATTATCAGTTGTACATGATCGTGCGATCGATCATTGAATTTATGCAGAGTCGTTGAACGCTCGAACATCTCGCTCGCTTTTTTTCCCTCTTCTTATTCCTCTTTCTTCTTTCTCTCATGTTTAGAGACAGACGCATCTTCGTCGCGCGACTCTCTTTGCCGCATGCACGCCGGAGCTGTCGACAAGAAGTCTCAGCTTGATAAGAAGTTTAAAATGCTTGTCCAACGCGAAAATGCTCTCTTCGATTCTACCAGTCTCCAAAGCGCGATGTTTCTTATGGATCGACTCGCTCGTCTTCTCGATCTTCCTCGCGATTTTTTCATGCTCACGCACATCTGCCATGTTCGTCTCTGGTTAAGTATCGACTGGTCACGTTATGGCATCGCGAATTCATTAAATCCTTTTCTGTATCGTCCATTTGTGAGCGCACTGTCTATTACTAGAAATCCATATTTGCATAAATCCATTTTTGCAGCCAATAGTCGCGGCACAACGCGCAAAATTCATTATATGACATGTCGATATTCATATGATCAATGTAAATGTTCATATGATCAATGTATTTCAAGTTGGTACTGTCCTGTTTGAACAGGATCAGAAGGTTCGCGTTGTTGCGTATCAGATGTTTAAGTATCCTCACATACGTCTGACAGAGATAGAAGCAGTCGACGTTCGCGTGGCGACCCATCGAAAAGTACTCTCTCACTGTATCCTGCTTGTCACATGCTACATCATCAAAGATAAAAATAAAATTTTGCACGCCTCGCTCGGTGGAACGATATTGCTGTTGTTGGAGAACGTAAAATCGATTTCATCGATAAACGTAAATAAATTTTCGAGATATTGATACTTTGGTTATTGCAACGATTTCGAGTAGACGTACACGTTCTCGAAACGTACGCCGTTCGGGCTCTCGAGTAAGCTTGGTTTACCGCAATTCGATATGGTATGATCGCGCGTATAGTATTCGGCAACATTTCGCTTGCGCTTTTCCGCGCTGCCTCCCATTCGTAATTTCGTGTCGTTTGTGACGCGTATCGTCAGCAGTTGTAGCACGAATTTCATGCTCGCACTAAAAGCTGTGCGTTTTCGAACGAATATTTAAAGGCGCGCAAATCTACGAGTAACAGTAGCAAATATCCTCACACTGTGTCAAGCTTCCGATATTCGAGACTTGAGCGCCGAGCAGTTGCAATATATACCGAAGATCGTACTCTTATGTACGGTGATTACACCGACACGTCTGGGACAAGCTTCCGAAACATGTGAAGGCAGATTCAGAGATTCTCGAACCTATCGTCGCTGCGACGAGCACTACAATCAGTCGTGGCAGCGGATCGATGCATATCAACGGTCCCGCATCGAAGATAAAAGATTGTAGCGAATGTCGGCATCGGGCGGCGGTCTGCTGAATCGAGCAATAAACGCGCTTCCTTTCGAGTTACCAGTTTTGCGGTCCGGGCATTCGGCTTACGAAGCATTTAGCCAGAGGTAACGCGGGTATAAATCCGCTGGACACGGTGTGTCGAGAACACGACATTGCATATTCGCACAACAATAATCTCACCGATAGACACGCGACAGACAAGGTACTCGCCGATAAAACGCTAGGACACTTATTGCAAGAGATTCGGCTCTGAACGAGAGAACCGTCGCTGCTGCCATTTGGGCAGCGATAAAAGCCAAGATCAAGATCGGCATGGATATGAAACCGAAGTAACGAGGAAAAAGACAATGAAAAAACGGATACTATCGACGGCGAAACGAGGGGGCGCGTTACCTTTTTTGTCAATGTTGGGCTCGCTCGGGTCCTTGATTGGCGGCGCGGCGCCAGCGTAGCGAAAGCGATAAATGATAGCAAAGCCGCGCAACGTCAGTTCGAGAAGCTGCAAGTCATGATCGCGCGATGGAACAGGACCGCGGACTGTATCTCGTTCCGCATAAATACGGACTCAGACTGTATCTCAGTCCCTATAAATACGGATAAGGTATAGCAGCAAAGAAAAAAAATCAAAGAGACGATAAAAATGCTCTCGGTTGCAATTATCAATGTGCAATTGAACAAGCGAGACATATGCGCGTACCATACTTTAGAGGCGTTTTCATACGTAATACGTTACCGATGAGCAATGCGCGCCGAAATGAAAGCGGTATCGTGAATTTGGACGAGGTCTGATACTCACTGGATAGCGTACGCGAAGAGGAACAACCGCGTCGTGTACTTTGATAGATTCGGTAATCTTCAACCGCCTAAGGAACTAGTGCGATATTTCGGAATTGCGATATTTCGATGCTACAACGATAGAGTACAATCGCACGTCCTATCAGATATACGATCAGAGCTTCTGCGGACAGATATGTCTGCGGTTTCTACAAATGGTAAACGCCACTAAAAAAGCTCGACAAGATGCTGTAAAATCTTAGTATTAGTCGAACGCTTTTTCTGTCATGTCGTTGACGCTTATGCTGATTGGGAAGAGCTCCGTCCTCGCGGCGAACTACTTTCCCGCCATAGATTTGAGTGACGGAGATTATGAGCTCGGTCTGGCAATTTTTGAGACTTATCATACTGAACGAATCGAACAACAAATTTTATTTCATCAGAAACGATGGAAATTACAATTCCCGAGGATTCGTACAAAGTGCGAGACATAAATAAATTTTTGAAATGCGCGATTTTATGGAAACCACACCGCGACGCGCTTGAAATCGTTGACGTAGTGCGTGATAATCACAACAACAACAGCAACAACAACAACAATGACACTGATGACTATAATGATGAGGGTGAAGAATACCCAATTACGCTCCGCACAAACTACAACACGATGAGATTAGACATGCATACAGAATAAATTTTGGCAAGCCCAACAGCATTGGATCGCTGCTGGGATTCTCGTCGAAGCGTATACTACGGTTGCGAAGATGGCACGAACTAAACATGTCGATCAACATAATGAATGTAAATGTTATCCGCGTAAAATGTACGCGGGCGCGTACGGTAAAAGCGCGCACACGAATTTTCACCAAGCATACCGCCAGGATATAATATATCAGAGAAGCCGGCGCAGATCATTTGTCGATCACCGCACGGAGCAATACGGATCTAACGATTGCTCGATTTTCGCGGAGAGGAGATCATTTTCAGATTGCACAGCGACAGCGATAACGCGAGCATGAGAAGCTCATATTGAACACACGCAGAGAGATAACGCATTCTTTACAAGGCCGGTAACATCACCGCTCGATAATACTCGCTCATCCAACATCCAACTGCATCAGCAAGAAGAAACTCAGCGCATCGAACGTTAAATTTTTACAATCTTTGGGATTCGCGGTGTGACTTTTGAGATGATTAATATCTTGAATATTATCGGTGAGCTTTGACGATCACATCATCAAGATTGAGACTCACACGTCCAACCCTTGCTAATAACATTCAGCGAGTACAGCGACGAGATAAGAATACCCATAGAGCAACAGGATTTGTACACGTTACCATACGAAAGTTTTCTCTATGTCGAAGGAAGATTGACGGTGAAAAAAAAACGATCAGATGCCAACGACATTTGTAAATAATTGCGTGGCGTTTGATGAAATTCGATATGAACTCAAGTGTGGAGATGGAGCACAACCGAAACGTGGACATAACGCTCAAGAATTACATGTCAATGACGTACAATAAAGCTTTGATTGCGCTGAACGCTGGATCCGACACGGAGGAAGGACACTTTAATTTTTGCGTACTGCTCAGCATGCTGTTATAATACTTTTGCGAAGATTACAAACACCTGATCGTCAATGCTTACCATGAATTGATTTTGATACGAGCGCGCAACGATTACAATTGCTTGGGAAATCCTGGAGTCTGAGGTTGAATTATTTAAAGTATAGTGCTTCATGTTGCATTAAACGAGGTCAATAAATCATCAATGCTGCGAGCATTGGAAAGCGATCGTTGTCTGAGCATGAGTTTTCGCTCATGGGATCTGTATGAGTATCCTCTATTACGAATCAAGCATTTATGGGCTGTCAAAACTTAACTTGAGAAGCCTCGATACATTATCTTTGCTCTGCAAACCGGTAGAAAGAATATCATGTCACAATATGTTAGCGTGTTCGACAATTGTAATTTGAGTAACGTGAAACTTTATTTAAATTCAGCATTTTATCCGTACCACGATTTAAATCTGGATTTTGGCAAAAAGAGATACGTTGTTCTATTTGATATGCACGTTTTCGTATCAAATTAATTTATGTCCGTTGTTACCGTTTTCTATTATTCACGTTCGATACTTCCACTGGCATTATCGCTCTGAATTATGTTTAACATCGGTTATCATTCGCGTTTGGTTATTATAATTAATACTCCGTCTGTTCGGTCCTCTAAATTTGTTAAAATTATTAAACCTATTCTGGTTAAATTGATTTTTATTATTGTACGCGTAATTTGCGATTGGTTTAATGTTTCACGATTGTCTCTAGAACGATTTTATTTTTTGTTCTTTGTTATCAGAGTTCCACTGTTGTATCTTTCGCCTTCAATTATCTCTAACAACTATCAAATCCTTAAAGTTGCTTACGGTACTAGGTATTTCGCGAGTTACTAGGATAGTCACTAGGATAGTGTTTTTTAAGAACTCTAATTATCTCCGATTCTAACATCGGTGATGCCAAAAGTCTAGCTATTTCTAACGCGTATTTAATACCTTTATTTGGATTATGTTTTTTGGTGTATAATGATTTTTCTGTGGACTATGCTTCTGCACTCCAGAAATGCTCTTCTCTCATATCTCCGTAATACTCAAAGTTATTCAATTCGAACCAGTTTGATGCGCTATCTTTAAGTATTTATCGTCATCACTTATCGTCATCACTCCTGTTCGTGTGACGCTACATTCTCGAATTTTTTCAGAAATACCATCGGATTCTGCTTATAGGATTTTCTGTAACAGAGATTTCCGAATGGGTTCTGTAGATATCCACCTCGTGGTAATTTTATCGTGAAGGTCTATACTTCATTATCACTTACATTACCGGTTCCCTGTCTATGCGTAAGCATATTTATGGTATGTTGGTTCTTGCGATCTAACGTTATCGTCCTCGCGCATTCGTTTGCTTTATATAGTTATTCGCATTAGATATTCGGGTTTCCTTTGAATTTAACGCGTCTTTAACTTTATTTGTTCTGAGAATTCTCTATCAATTCGCGATATCTACGACATATCTCTTGGTTGATATATTGCTTGTCCGTAATCTGATCTACGTGCTGTGTCATTTTTTGTACGTTCGCTCTTAATTCCGCGTCTTGGGCATTGATTCTTACTAAATCATCAGCGTGAAATATAGCTCTCGCTATCTCATCTAATCCTATCGTTGATATCAATCACTTTCACGGATTTGGATTGAGTTTTCTTTGTCATATCTATGTAGACTCGCTCTTTCTCATTTTGTTAGATTAGGTCATTCGTCCGATATATTTGTTGATTTTAAAATTCTTTCAAAATCACGAAATTTTCTAAATTTTAATAATAGAAAAAAAATTTGCGCAGAGGTTTCCTTTAGCCAAAACTATTTTAATTTTTTACAAATGTTATTCCTGAAATTAAATCTTATTATGATGCGAAAATATTCTAAATTTTTAATTATTTGAAGTTTTCTGCGCAAAGATTCCTCTTAGGGTTCGTCCCTTTATGCTTTTGTTAATGCGTTTGCTGAAATTTTTTTTATTAAATTGAAAAATTTTTTAAGTTATTTATGTTTTGCAAAATTTGCGCAGAGATCCGTTTAGGAAAAACAATTTTAAATTTTTAGTAATGAGATTTCTGAAATTTAAATTTTATTAAATATTGAACAAATTCTAAGTTTTTAAACTTAAAAATTTTTTTACGTCTGTTTATAAGATATGAACTTAAATTTTCACAAGTGCGCTATCTGAAATTAAAATTTTTTTTTATAAATCGGGAAATTTTCTAAGTTCCTCTGATCTATGAAATTTTTGTGCAAAGATTTGTTTCAGGCGAAATCCTCTTGTAATTTTACTCGACAAGGTTCAAAATTTTATTAATTTATGAAATTTTCATCTAATATTAGCATGTATTTTATTTGGCTACGTCGCGCGAAATTTTTTCGTTAATCTTAATTGCGTATTCAAAAGCGTGTTGCTTCTTGTTATCCGACTAATTCAATATATCTTCACTTAAATCGGATGTAATCACATTAATTTTGCATAATCAAGTTTAATATTCGAATGCCTAGTAATGTAATTAGGTCCTCAAGCTGTCTTTTATGCAACGTTAAATTAATCGGTGTCCGCAATTCTTAACAGAAACTAAGAATCGAATGATAGACAGAAACTAAGAATGAACTTTTGTTCATATAAATCGTCTATGATGTCGAATATTCTTTGTATCGTGGGCATTATTCGCGTTGCTATAGACTTACAGTTTCTTAAACTAACATGCTACATGCATTTTGTTTTGTTGTAAACTCAATGGCTGTATCGCGTACACTTTTGGTCGCGTACACTTTTGGTCGCGTACTCTGGTAATCTTCGCGAAGATTCGTCTCGAAACTACAATCTTGCGTTATCGACTTCGTATGTCCTGTTACGGTCATCAATCGAGAAAGAAAAAGGAAATTGAAGTGAAAAACACGATGTATAACTAAATCTTTCTCTTAAATAGCTAGTTTTGTAAACTACGACTCTATTACATATTTTATTTTTGGATCTGGGGAAAATTTTCAAAACCCCGATTTTGTCACCTTGATTGCAAATTCTTATGCGGTTTAGCCCTATTTCGGTTTAAGATTGAATGTCTTATATTGTAACCAAATCCGATAGTTAATTAATTCTAGAACCGGTATTTAATTATGATCATGCCATAAATAATTAGCTTACCTAATAAGCGATTACTATTTTCGATCGCCATTCAATTTCCTCCAACTGAGAAGGTTGTGTATGTGTAAAGGCCCGTAATCTGTCCCTTTGATCATCGGCTTGATACCTCTTGGTCAGTTCCTTTCATCTTTCGGATTGGCCCGTGGTTCATGAATCCTGTCGCGATTACGTATGTATTCGCGCAAAGTGATGTACACAAAATCACCTCAGGCCATTTATATCAAAAATAAAATTTATTAAACATAATGAGTGGCCTCACACACACGCACACACACACACACACACACACACACACACACACACACACACACACACACACACACACACACACACACATTCACTCGCGCTTTTCCTGTCTCGAAACACGCACGTTTTGTGTGTAACGCGTGTCGCGTAATGGCGGCTTCAAAGATGGTTGCTACCGGGATGATGCACTTTAGCTATCTCGTCACTTTACGAGCTCTGAAACGCATGTCGGCGTCTTCCGGAAAATAATTCTACGACGCTCGTACTTTGCTTTTGCTCGATGATTATAAATTTACGCGATCACGCGTGAAATTCGCGTCTTACAATCGTGCGTGAGCTTCTCGCTCTTTTTGGCAGTATTTCGCGCTTATAAACATATAAAACGAAACTACGAACGATGCCGCGCTTTATGTCGCGATGTTATGCAACGAAACGTAATTTCGGGATTTCCGTGAGCCGCGCGTTCGATTGACCGATTTTTGTCAGTACTATCGTCCATCATGGCTGCTTTTTCTTCGTTTTCTATTCCGCACATGCGCCATCATGGCTGACGTGTAGTTCCCGCGTAAGGATCGCTGGGTCTGCTAATAACATTGTTAATGATATCTAGTTTCATTCGGTTCTCATTCATACTGGCCATATATCTGATTACAAGTATTTTCTACTTACTTTTTATCACATTGATAAATTCTAATTCTACGTATAATTCACGCGCTTGCTCGATTTTAATGTCTGCGTGGTTCCGATGCAAATGCGTCTGCAGGGAATTCTAGTAAAAATTCCTAGATTACAAGTTATGACTGAAATTAATGAAATAAAGCAAATGTTATCAGAAGCTTTAATATAACTTCCTTAAATCCTTTACTTCCCCACATTTGCTGTGTGCAACGGTTATTCTGGTAAAATTGTCATCATGTGGAACCTAACCAACTTGTTATTGGATGATTTCAAACTATAAATATTATGCTTTAAAATGATTAAAATTTTCGAGACTTTACAATACTTCCTTAAACTACTTAAATCCTACATAATGACATCCTAAAATTATTCTTTAAGTATTCTTTCATAACAACCAATGAAACTGCGTTTAAATGCTTTAATTAATAGATAATTATTAGATGGTATTATGACCGGACTTTTTGATTAATTAATTAAATCTTCGGTAATTAATTGCTTTCATGCGTGAATTAATTAGCTTGGCTAGCAAGCACTTACTACTTTCTTTCGCCACTCAATTTATCTTCCAGCTGAAAAGATTGGTCTGCTTGTATCCAGTCTGTATCTGGGCCTTGATTGAAGCTCCGTAATTGTTAACTTTCTTTCTTCCTTCGGATTGGCCCTCGTCAGAATAATATGAATTGCCGTTGAATTGGCGTTGTATCCTGTCGCCTCGAACTCAGTAACGCGCACAGTGATATGATGACAAACACTTTAGACCGTTTGTATCAAAAAATAGAATTTATTCAAACAAAACATAGGCCTCATACATTCATAGACCCATTCGCTCCTTTAATCTCTGTATCGCATGTATGCATCGTGAGAAACACGACGTATAGCGCGGCTATCGCGTAATGGCTTACGAGATAGCCGCGAAATGCATGATGAAATCACCCTTCATAATGTCTTTGCCCTTCCACTATGAACTTTATCACGCACTCTCGCGTTCTCTGTTCCGTACTAACTCAAATATGCTCATGTGTAAATTTTATTAAATGATATGTAATTATCGCATAAGGTATCCACCTTTCTCATCGATAATTCGCGCTCTGTCGCGTCTTTAATATTGCTCGAAACATAAATCGGAATGTATGCACGAAACCGCGTATCGTGACGCGTTGTTACGCCGCGTAATCCCATCTTAAATCTTAAAGAGTCACATCCTTTCGTTATAGCTTCTCAATGACTAACTTCATTATGCCCGCTTCTTCTTCATCTTCTCGATCCCCTCAATGCCCAAAATGGCCATCGAGTTTTTCCCGCTCGAGGATCGGTATATTGCATCATTGTTTCGCATTGGTTAGTCTACGGTAATCTAATAACCTTAGTAAATTTTTTCTTCATTCATTCTGCACTCATGCTGGTCAAATCTTTACAGTCACACTATTAGTTTATAATCTATTATAATTAATTGGATTGTATGTATATTTTACGTGTCTGCTTAGTTTTCACATTCACGCGCGTCTCGTGCGTATGCGCTTGCAATGTGATCTAGTGGAAAACACTAGATTAAGTGAAATAATTAAAAGTAATGAAATAAAGAAATCGAATCGGTTCTAAGGTTTGGAATCACCCTTCCTTATATCCTTCCTTTTAAGCCCTACATTTGCTTTAACACAATGTCCATTATCATTCTATAGGTCCTTTTTCATATCAACCAATCAGAATTGAGTTTTGGTTATAATGCTTTAATTAATTATTCGACATTATTTCCTTTCTCAAAATAGTATTTTCGAATTATTTAAACGATCTCTTAATTATTTCTAGCTTCTACAATATTTTCTTGCTTAATTAAACTTTTTATATCTGTCTTTGTCTGTCGTGTATTCTATTTTTTCCTCTTTCTAACATATCCCTTTGTTTCGATTAATTCCTATGATTGAAATAATTCTAAATAAACTGAAATAATTTAAACTGAAATCTTTTATATAGCTGATAATTTAAAACACTCATTAACTTAATTATTTAATGCACTCAAACAATTATTTTTTATTATTTTTTTTCTTTTGGACTTTTACTTAAATTAATTTTTAACATGTACTTTCATTTTCAGATTTCCTCTAGCACTCTCAACCTCTGGACCTCAGGATAATTATTTACTTCACTTATTAATTCTTTAATCTTGTTAACTTTCACATTTCACTTTTCTAACTTACTATATTTCAAATAATTTTCAAATAATTACATCAATTAATTAATTCTAATTTTATTTTCCCTTTATAGATATGTTCATTGAAGTTGCTAAAGGATGTTCCTAGGATGTCTAAGTTGAAAATCTATTCTGTCTTTATATAATTATTTTTCACCATTTTATTCATTTATAATTTATAATTTACTTTTATCAAACTATTAAATATTAATATCAAAAATTGAGATTTTACTCAAACTTCATCTTTTTACCAAGTATGTAAATATGAAACCGGAATTTTTTTATAGAAAATGCACGTTTATTGCATGAAAA
>Ga0157364_1006200_pt1 | contig 12259 bp, 2 predicted proteins | sample AttsexASBM2_FD_111476 | JGI IMG/M metagenome (GOLD analysis project Ga0157364, IMG submission 111476) | Fungus gardens microbial communities from leaf cutter ant in Ribeirão Preto, State of São Paulo, Brazil - Atta sexdens ASBM2 | ecosystem: Host-associated > Fungi > Mycelium > Unclassified ...
TTAAAAAGTTATTGTCCAAATATAATTCAGAATCCTACATACTTGAAAAAGGATTACGCTTTAGCTAGTCAATTTTAGTATTCAAAATGCACACGCAGCTGTCAACTACCCTCCACAATCTCCTTCCAACTCTTATTCCGTTCGTCTTAAGTGTCGGGACGTTGCCAAAACAGTTCGCACGGACTTGGCAAACTCGCGCCCCTTTCTACTCTCCGCTTCGATACATACATCCTCTTAACGGGTACGAGACTAATGCACGTGAGAATTCTGGCATATTACGACAGGTTTCTCGACAATCGAGAAACAGCTCAGAACAACTCGATGAAGCCGCCAAATTATAATACCATGGAATTACCTCGGACCGGCGAATCACGATTTCTGAGACTGCCTTGCAATTCTTATTTCTTAAGGCAACGTTATTATTATTATTATTATCATTTAATGAAATGAAAGTTAGTTTAAAAAGAATTTAGACTATTTAAATATAAACAAATTGATTTATTAATTTAAAAATGGAATTTTATTGTAACAAAAGTTTTCCTTTGTCTTACTTATACATCTTTTTTTAAAGATTTTTAATTATTACTGCTATATCTACATTTAATTGTGACTGCTATTAAATCTCGATTAAGGAAAGTTTACAAAATATATGCTTTTAAAGTCTTTATATAAATTTTATGGAAAACACCGAGAATGTAAAAGCTGTCCGTGGTTCAAATGCAATTCTCGGATGAAGTTGCACTTTTCAGTCAGCGAGATGCTTTATTTTATCGTTCCGATGAGCACGGATGGTACAACATTGGCGGTGCTTACGACTGCAAGAACTTTCGTACATAAAAATAAAGGTAAACCCGTATCTCGGTAAAGGGAAAGACAGTAGATAGGAGGGCGTATCGAGTTGGAGTTTGAGGCGACGTAACTTCGCCTTTAAGTTCTCGCGAGTCCCTGCTGCAGTTTCCCAACGACCAGCAGCTGCTCTGGAACTGAATGCAAAGATGCAGCCACGTGTTTCTTGTTACCTCTATTCTTGTCGTCATTATATCCCGCTTCCAACCGCATCGCGGTATCGATCACTCGGCACTTTGTTGCAATTATACTGTTAAAAAGTTTGCCGCTTGGATGAAATTAAAATTTCCCTGCAGTTCCTCGGTTATTATGTTGATTAATGCTCGACGAATTTCGCATTCAGCTATTTATAAAATACTGAATGCGAAAACAAAGAAATATTTAATACAAAAGTGTTAAATAGAACTTTTACTTTACTTTGTTTATATGTGAAAAAAATTTCCTTCATTGTGAAAAAATTTCGATAAGAAGTTTTAAATTGATTATTTCTATCAAATTAATGCTTCTGTTAAATTGAAGGATTACCAAAATTCTGGATACATTTAAAATTTTAATTTAACATAAAGGTGCACCGGGAATTCGAGGATTTGAACAGAACCATCGATCAATTAATGCGTGGAAGAACATCGATCAAACGGCAGCCTTTGTGACAGTTATGCAAATGAAGTGCCAATTAATTACTTAGTACCTAATGAAAACCGCGTTTTCTGCTATAGAACTTCGTTTCTATGGCAGCTGAAAGAAACGTAATTTTTCGTAACTCATTGTCAGTAATTAATCAGCAGGTGATCAAATTGCTCGATTTGTTATATTTGCAGATAATGTTTTATGAATCAGCTAGATTAACGTATTTGATGAATCATTATCGTACATAATATGTCATTCATTTAATACTATGACATAGCTCAAAAATTGTCATTTTTTAATTACTTAAAAAAAAGAAAGTTAAAAAGAAAAAGAATATGGCGGTCCTTATATGGAAGGATACATTTTTACAATGAAATTATTACATTTCAAAATTAAATATTATAAAATTTTAATGATTTAAAATATTGTAAAATTCATTTCTTGTTCAAAACCAAGTTATGTCGTTGTGTAATAAATGAGTGATGTACATTATTATTCAACTTTTCCAAAAGTAAAATTATTAAATTAGTAAAATTTCACATACCGTTCCTCTACTTCAAAAGTAACACAATTCAAAAAATTATATTTCTTTTTCTTTCTAGAAAAACTACTTTTCAACTTAATAGAAAATTGACTGATCAAATATATTTAAGTAAAAAGAATACATGTATCTACTCAGAAACATGATCAAATGTCAAAATTTGGTATGGATCTCTTTGTTTAAATATCTATTAACCTTTTTATTGAATTCTTTCTGATTGTCAGACTATTATAGAACACTGAATGGAATTTTTTCGATACATTAAAGTATAATTGATGTTCAGTAAGTATTGTTGATGTTAAAGTAGCGATTTTACAGCTTCATGGTGAAATCCAAGTCTCGCTACCGTTCATTCGATTTTCGGATATCGCAGATCGATCACGGTGATGCACGAACGAAGATTGATTAAAAATCACGGGTCAACAACTTTATCGGGTGATTACTCCGCCATGCTCGAATTTATCTCGCCCGATTGCACTCTCGATACCGGTCTAAAAGATTTTCTTGTACGATTTCTTAAAATCCCTTAAAAACGCAAATCTAAGGACCATCAGATTGAAACCATTCGTTCATCAATACAGCTAAAATAATATTTACACAACGATATACTTGAAGCTACACTGTAACCCAGGCAACAGTTAACAAGAAGCACTGTTACGTGTATGTGATGTTACAAGAAATAAAAAAATTTTTGAAAATTTTAAAGATTTTCTTAACTGTCCATCTGCAATCATATTTTTACTCCCTCTGCAATCTGAATTTTTTGTTTATTTATTGTTTTAGGCTTTCAGAAATTCAGAATTACTTTTCAACATCTCTTATCAAATAGATACATTACAAGAATATAATTTAGGAAGGAAATACTCTTTGCTTTCGGAGAAATTTTTTCGGAGTTAAATTTCGCTTGCCCCAAGAATTTAGATTGCAGGCGAAGATAGTTCTTGCTTATGATAGACTGATGATAAACCTTATTAGATCGATTCATATATTAAAGGCAAGCAGAAATGTATTTAAATGAATATTAAAATACACGTACGATAGCGTATGTGTGCCGAGACTAATGTAACCGACCAAGTTATAAAACTGAACGTAATTTTACATTATGTACTACGTGTGTCTCAGTATATTTGACGAAACGTGCATTACTAAACGATGCATGACTCCCGTAGGATTTCTCGCAGCCGCAATTCGCGGCGGGAAAACGTCAAGCAATTTGACACGAGTGTTGGCGAATAACTGTCGCTCTGGTACGGGTCACGGAGATTAAAATGGTCGAAACCTAAAGCATCGATGGTGATGCTGATGAGCACGCTTCCATTTGCAACAGAACACCCGTCCCTATGTGACGTGTTTCGTGTTTATGTAATGCACGCCTCGACACCGTATGCCATCTACGTGTGGAGTTGGACATGAAATGAGCATAAATTAACTTGTACGTAGGCAGCCGTACAGTAACTTCCATAGATCCAAGCAACACTTTGCACTCTTGACGGTCGTAAACGAAGTCACTTCAATTGAAGTCTAACTTGTAATTGGGTACAATCAACTAGTTAATTTTTGAAGAAAGATCTTTACTTCTACAAATAATTTTAATTTCATGCAGTTACATACATATTATTTTAAAAAATAAAATTTGAAAAACATTTTTTTATATTTCAAACGTATTTTTACTATTGGTAAGGTCGATTTTTACTATTGTTTATTTATACGTCGCGTCGTCTAAAAAAGATACAAATATTCTTCCAACATATACTCGTTATATAAATTAATTCCCAATTTAATTTATAATATTACTTATTCCAATTTTAATTTAGGTGTTTCTATGTTTCCAGAATGACAAATTGATGCGCAATTTGTTTAAATTGGAAATTCGAGATGTTATTAAGTGTAAATAGAAGATACACTTTCTTTTATTCTATAAATATTCTATATAAATAATTAATTATTAAAACTTTTAATTATTATAACTTAAAACCTTAATTATTAGTTTTATTATTATTTTCAAATTTTGATTTAAAGCGCATCAAGATAATGAAAAGCGTAAATTTATAGCTATTTGGTCGATATCGGTCGATTTAATTCGCATTGTTGAGCAAGCATATGACAGGGATGATGAAATCAGGTTACGCAGATTGCTTCATTACTTTTTGGCGCCACAATCCGAATACAGTGTTACATTGTCCAGACGAATGCCATGGCATAGGTGTATAACACTTAATCACGGTATTACCATGACAGAGTGCCGCTAATGCAATGCCAATTTGGCGTTAAGAATTAATGCGCTCACGGTTGGGGCTTAGTGGTTGCAGCTATGAGATGCGCCTGTGTCAGCATCAATGACGCTAGAAGGATGGCAGGCAGCGTTATCACATGAAAATTAAACGACAGCTGTCACGCATTTTTGCGGCTGTTTTGTACTGTCGATTATATATGTCGTTAATCGTTAAAAATTGACGTCGATGGAAAGTGGCTAATTGAAAAAAATCACATATTAGAGTCGTGTAAAGTTGAGGACTATACATTTTTACAAAAAGTACTAAACGCAATAATCAAATAATTTGAAATTTTTTTTAAGAAAACAATGTAAGTACATAAATTCTATTAGAAAGTATATTAGAAAGTTAAAAAATTAGTAAAATTCTAAAACTAAATTTTATCAAGAAAATTAAATTATTGATGAAAACGTTTTGTATAAATATAAAGCGGACATTTAACTTGATAATTAAAAACAAACTTTAATTAACAAATTAATTGTTAAGTTGCTTTACATCTTAAAAATATTTTTCAGATAAATGTAGAATAGAAAATGTATAAAAAGTCTAGCGATTTATTGATTATTATTGTTAACATAGTTTGACAAAAAAATTACTTTTTCTCTCTTCATAAGCTATACTCCGAAGATTTTTTACGCTAAACACGATGTCGTCAACAGAATTTGCGTAGCGAACGTTAAGATTTTGAATAAATCGCGAAGAAATAGGTCAAAAAACATCTCAATTTATTATAAATCCTAATACTCGAACTCTGATCGTATTCAGCGTGAAAAAAATCTTCTTTGCAATTGTACTTGATATTTTGAAGAGGAAAAAAGTGGTTCTTTGTTAAAAGTGATTTTCTATTGAACTAATTAATCTGATTGTACAGAAAAATTCAAACAATCATAATTTGAAATAAATCGTACAATCATGGAGTAAAATTTATTTGAAAGCTCTTGAATTGTATCATTAAATGTTTTATTGAGAAACTCTATAGTAGACTTTATTTAGAAATAAATTTATAACCATAAAAAATGTTTACGAACGCCACTTTTGGCCCATTTACCTCAATTTATTCCTAGCTCAAAATTCTGACGTGTAAATTCTGTCAACAGTATCATATTCACAAAATCTTCGGGATACGCACTATGGCACTTTGAAAAAATTTAGTGCGTTATTATAGATGTTTAATTTATACGAACGTGAAAGCTTTTAATATTTCAATAATAAATATTTTATGTAAAGCAATATTTTATATAATATGTATAGGATACATATTATATAAAAAGTATATCTACATTTTATTATTTTAGAGAATATACATATATATATATATATATACTATTATTCATTATCTTCAAATTTACAAGCATCTTTGTTGACCTTTGGTATTAAATCTATTAAATTTGTTTATAACACGTAATTGCAAATATAAAGTTCTTTAAAATGATAAACAGCGATGATGATTTCAATAGTGCAACGATGTAGAAGATTACCATGTCTGTTTATCATCCTATGTAGCATCCTGATGGGATTTTAATCAGGACATACGCTATGGCAACGCATGTTGGTCATCTTGTATCAGTTGGCCGTGACGTAATTTCAGGCTGATAATTTTGATCGATCGATACGAACGGTATATAAGTTCGCAAAACATGTACAAAACACTTCTTCTCGATAAAGACTTAAAGTTAATAAAATTCGAAATGTGACATAAAGTCTAATTTAGCTAGATTAAATTAAGATAAAATAATTTATTTGATGATTTCAGAATTAGATACTATTACGTGAGGGTTATTATTTACATATAAAGTCACTAAAGTATTTATTGCAATTATTAATTTTGAAAATTCCATTTTTTTAATACACAATAAATAAGGGATAATGCCTATAATAATCGAGGGATCTTAGATACTTAAATATTTTCATGTGAATTTATATAGATATTTCATATGTAGTCACTTGAATTGCGCGCCGAATTGATTTTTCGGACTTAGAAATACAACAACTGAACTAAATTAAATTAATTAAATTAACTAACATAAATTAAATTGACAACAGCAATTTAATAATTTGATGCTCAATATATAGTAAAAATAAATTTCTATTTTTTTAATATAGAAAAATAGGCTTGTGTTAATGCAACGCAATATAATTATTATGTCAAGACCTTTTTTTTAAACACGCAATTACAGTTATAAAATAAAATTTGTTTTTAATTACATATATGAACAATGCTATAATTTCTAATTACATATGTAAAATTCAAACGTTTCGACTTACGACGTAACTCTTCCTCAGTGATAATAAATAATTTTTATATAACTCCTTACAAAGTCAATGAACTTATATATAATACATAATGAAAATTAACGCTCTAAACTAATCTTACATACTTATTCCTGCGTTAAGATATTGGATTGAAATAGGTATTTGATCAGAAGTTTGAAAGTACAAATTGTAAAAGTGTGTTTTACTAATTCTTCGGCTGTTATTGAGAAGAATCCAGCTCAGTCAACAATTTCATTAAAAATACGACAGTCTGGGATTTTTTCAACGACTATCCTAGTATATTGTTAATTTATATAGAATAATCTATTGAATCAAAATAAAAAACTGTGTCAATGTGTATAATAAAACAGCTATTGATTGTCAGATGTCTTGAAGTCCATATCAAAACGTCTGCCAATCAATAACTGTTAAATAAGTTCGTTGTCTTTATAAGGGGTTATATAAAAATGTTATTATTTATTATCAGGAAGACTTAGTAAGTCAACACGTTTGAATTTTATAACATTGTACATATGTAATTAAAAACGAATTTCATTTTGTAGTTAACTGTCGTTAATCGTCTCGTTTAAAGAAAGCCTTGACATAATAATTCAATTTTTAAATAACTCTATATTTAAACCACTATGTTTAGGCGATGTTCTTTATTTTCGACGTAAGATATGAAGATAATAGTCTATTTAAGGAATCGGAAGTTAATGTGGGAATCTCCGCTCTCTCGAGTTCGTTTCCCACTTTTATTTAGCACCGAATTAGCCTTGTTGACATAGCCATCCATGTCTTCAATAACGATTGATCGAAAGGACAACGCGCACGCTGCCATTGACAGGTTAATGAATACCGTTTTCGCGAAATTAGTGGCGTCGTGAATTTTCGAGAACGCCTGAGACAATGGCTGTCGCTAATCGTATGAACGGATGCAAAACTTCGAATTGTCATCGCGAAATTGTCAGCGCGTTGTTCTTGATAATTTAGTTGTGATGAAATTTGTAGAGTACGAAATAACTTTCAACAAAATTTTATTGGCATTACCAACCGCATTTTCGATAAACCGAATGACACCTACATCTGCATGTGACAACACCAAACTGTAACAAAATTGCAAAATCTCGTGTAATATAATTGGCCCAGTAAAAAGTCACGAAAAATTGCAAAGAGAGATAAATATATCTACGTTGATAAATATGTTTCAACGTTTATTTGTATATTAAATGTTATAAATGCTTTAACATTTGTTAGATATAATAGATGCATTATATTTAAATATAATCACAAACAGTTAATTCTAAAAAATAATAAATGTCTGTAATAAATGTATGTAAATTAAGTGAGATCTCTTAATAATCATAAATATGAGAAAAAGTAGAATAAGAAAAATCGCAAATATGAATGTTATACCACATAAAGAGCAATATAAATAATCTTATAAGATTAGAAAAGAAGAGACGAGAGAGAGAGAGAGAGAGAGAGAGAGCAGAAACATCGATTCAGTTTTTTCTAGGATCTCTCTACTCTTGTATATGATGTGATCCAAAGTGCCGGAAGTCCGCGTAATGACCAAGTATGTTTGAGGTCCTCTGAATGCAGGCGGAGATTACATCCGGTATTAATAATTGCCTTTTCCAACGGAGACAAAGTTGGCGCCGATCGAGGTGGTACGAATAGCCGTAAGTTATTCGCACGACGTGTCCGTCGATATTGCGATAGTTAAGCACAGGGACGGCGCATAATGCAGAAGCTGCAGGCTTTGCGGACGGTACCCGCGGGAACTCCAACTCGCTCCAAGTTCCCGCACTGGGCATTAAAGTATTACCGGGATAATTTGTTACCACCTGCCGCGAGATTTCGGGAAATCTCTTTAATAAGCTCCCGATCGCCGTCGGCCTGATTAACGCGAATAACGTTGTCGGAATATTGTCCGTCCGTTAACTCTCTCCGCATTCCATGATTAGTCACTACATGATTAGTCACTATTTGAAGTAAGTGCTATTATTTAGTATATCGAGTAAAGTGTATTAATAGTTTCAAATATGTGAATATCGCTATCTCAGTCTCAAAATTTACATTTATGATTACATCTTTCGTATTTTAACAAAAAGTATCAAATAAGGAAACGCTTGCTGATTTTGTTGAATTAAAAATGTTTCGGAAAATGCTAACGATTTTATAAATTAAATGTCATTTATGAATACGTCTTGTTTTCAATAATTCCTCGTTTAATTAATATTTTGCTGATGTGACGAAATTGGTAGAAAATAATATGCGAATAAAGCACTTAAGCGGAAAATGTCTCGACTAAATTATAATATTGAAGATAAAATTCCAATATTAATATTTCATTGCTTAAAAATGTACTTAATTTAATTTAATTTAATTTAAATAGAAATTATTTAATTATAAAATATGTAACTGGTTAATAAAATCAATTTAATTATAAAATAATGATTATTACAAAAGTTAAAACCTCATAATCATTTAAGGACTAAATTCAATTAAATCTAATTTAAAAAGGTAACCAACTAAGAAAAAATAAAATATGTAAAATGTAAATTTAAGGGAAAATAACTTTAAACTTTTCATGACGAATAAAATGCTAATTAAAACAAGAAAAATTCAACAAGAAAGTATGGAAGAAGGAAAATGCTGAGGAATGATTATTTTTGAAGCATCAAGCATGAAATGATACACCTATGATAAACAATAAGCGCATTAAAAAAACAAAGTATCACGTGAGAAACATCGTAAAAAGTACTGCGCTTGAAATGTGACGAAAGTTTACGGATGTTGCAAGGAGTTGACATGCTATATTAACGAGCTATGTAACTCAGTCCAGAGTTATTACGCACATTGTTGGTTTATCATTGCAATCTGCGGGACTTTTACGAAATCTGATAATGATTTGTTCGTGATACGATCTGTTATAACTTTTAATTAGTCAGTACGAACAAACGATAGCATAAAACAAATCTAATTGTAAAATAAATTTGTATTGAAAAAAATAGAAAATTGAGAAAATATAAAATTTTTCTTTTGTTTTATGTGTCAATATATTTGGATAATTTAGTTAACCCTTTCAAGCAAGAGATGATTCCCACCTCTTCGAAATTCATTTTTTGTATTTCTCGTAATTAAAATTTAATTTTGTTGCAAATTTTTGCGGTTTTACTCCGATAAGATGTTCGTAAGTGCAAAGAAATGTATGTTATCCGTTAATTTTTTGTTTCATTGTTTATTATATTAACAAACAAAATAGTGTATTTTTCGTATTGAAAGCAAAAAGTTACTTGATCAGGACGAAATTGGGTACTCGGGGGTTTTCGGGATTATTGATTACGAATCTGGACTCAGATTTTCAAAATTTAAAATGGTGGATCTAATATGGCGAATCAAAAATTAAAAAATTAGTTCTGGGACTGTGAATGGAGTCAAGTAGATTTTTTGGGTCGCTCATTACGAATTTGAAGTCAAAATTAAAAAATCTAAAATTGCGGATCTAATGAAGTGAACATTCAAAAGGCAAATTATCTATACAGCAGATTGGGGATTACTTTATGTTCGCTGCTTTTATTACTAACTCTTTGCTTTTCGGTACGCCATTTTGGACCCATCATTTTCGGATTTCGAAAATCTGAGATCGAAAATTAGATTCGTAATCAGCGAAACCCCGAAAACCCTCCAAGTAACAAATCTCAACTGAATTCTACGTAAAGAAAAAATGGGTTAATCTTCAATTCAATATACATCGGATAGAAAATCTATCAAAAAAGTAAAAACGTAAGTACGGGAAAAAAACATTTGTAATTTGAAAAAGATCGAAAAAGTGAGATGTGCTAAATCAATTAGATGGATCTTTCCATTCCTTGATTCTTGAATTCTTTGCATTTTTAGTTCAGATCCTGATAATGCAAATTTAAGGCATATTCACACGCACATATTCACACGCACGTATAACTTTTTCTATTTGTCGTAAATTATACTGAAAAATTTCGCGTTGACTATCGTCAATTCAAATCTTGAATATACTTGACCTTAGGCTGGTTTTTAAGCTACAGATACGAGAGTCGACGAGCTGTAAGTTCTATCTTACATGTGGAACCCGAGAACAATCGATTGAGACCAACAATAGTCCGGGGTGTCCGACAATAGAAGATCAATTGAAAATGCAAGGTGTCGTTTCACAATCGCTTCTCTTGGAAGGATCACTCTGATTTCGACAAAGACACATGGCAGAAAATCGGGACAGATTGTAAATTTGTCACAGTACAAACGGGTATTGACACGATACTTTATGCGCGGTTATTGTGCACTTCATTAACTTTGCAGTGTGTTCTGTTTCGATCTGATTTTAAACTTTTACAGAATATATGTTTTACAGAAGCTATTGAAATACATAGGAATATAAATAAATATAAGGTCAATAATAAAAATAACGAACTTAAATAAAGATATCAAATTTAGGTAAATTTATTCATAAAAATATCGACAATGGTAAATCGTAAAAAAATTGAACGTTTCGTATGTATGTATCTATTCACAGAATCTTCTTTAGATCATAAATTAAAAATTAGATAAGGGCAAATATAACAATAAAAGAATATAATAAGAAACGTGTTAAAGCATAATCTATAAATATCGGACATGAATTAAGTTTCATATAAAATAAATAAGGATCATCAAAAGATCATATGCACAATATTTATTGATTGTGTTATAATGTGTCTCTTATATCTTCTATTATTTTATTATTATATTTATTCTTTCTTAATTTTTAATTTATAACTTTAACTGTGACTGAAACGTTCTCAATCTCTTTTACGATTCAATCACGATTATTCGTTAATTTTTTATGATTATTATGATTGTCGATTATTTACGATTCATTAAAATCGATTATTAAAATATTCAAGATTAAGTAATTAGTTAAAATGTTAAAAGTTAAAAAAAAGTAAAAAAGTTAATAACTTATAATTTAACATGATTAATTTGAAATGCATTAATTTTTAACTTAATTCAATTATTTTTAAACTTTAATTTATTAACTTTTTTCAATTAAAAATTTTTCTATTTCTCTTAATATTTTTTTCTATAAAATCTTAAACATTAGAAAATTAATTTAGAAAAAAATTCAATAATTTTATGATGAGAGACTCTATAATAAGAGTCACACCTACCGGTAGCTAGTTTTTATTGACTCGCTGGGTTTTGTCAATTCCCGCTTATATTTGAATCATACTAATTTTAGAAATCATAAACATTATAATTTCAGCTACATAAATATGAAATGAGTCTTAGATGAAGAATTATTGTAGAACAGTACTGTACTGTATCCACCCATTTTCTAAAGTTTTACACATATTTTTTGTAACAAGTATCCAGTCGATGTAGTCATAAACATGCATGAGCAGTCGTTTCAGAAGTTACGAGAAAGTTAGATAAAGGTTAAAGAAAGAGAAATAATAAACATATACTTATATATACCTTCTCTCTCGCAAGATTTTGATAAAAATACCTTTTATGTGTTACTTTTTATTATATACAAGTAACTTACGCGAATATAAAATTAAATTTACCTAATAATCTATATTCGTAGATATTATTTAAAGTAATCCCATTTTAAGAAAAATTAGGACATTCTGATCTCAAAAATAATTTTTTTTTCCAAAATTAACTTTTTTTAAAATTTAAGTTAATTAAATTTTAA
>Ga0157364_1006201_pt1 | contig 12258 bp, 4 predicted proteins | sample AttsexASBM2_FD_111476 | JGI IMG/M metagenome (GOLD analysis project Ga0157364, IMG submission 111476) | Fungus gardens microbial communities from leaf cutter ant in Ribeirão Preto, State of São Paulo, Brazil - Atta sexdens ASBM2 | ecosystem: Host-associated > Fungi > Mycelium > Unclassified ...
ACAGAGTTGAAGAGTTTACTCAAATTCTTGTGCGTTAATTTAACACAATAAGTATGTTAAAAAGTAATACAGATATTATGTAAAAAAATTAACATAAAGATGTAACACTGATAATTTGTAAACAAACTGTATAAGCATATTTTTTCAGTAAAATTAAAATTATAATATGCTAAATTATTCATCTTAGAATTTACATTTAAAATACAATTAATAAAATACAATACAACAATATTTTTTATTTGTTCTTATGCGTAAATTGTGATTTTGACACTATAAAATATTGAATATCAATTTAATACAAGAATATATATAAGAATAAATAACATATATTTAACATACAGGTATGTTAAATTAATACTTAAATGTTAAAAATTCAACACAATATTTTAACAAGGGACTTGTGAGATCGTTTCTAAATAAATACAAAACATTTTTTTACTTTGTATTTATATCTATATTTTTTTAGTAGTTAATTTAGTAGTTAATTTTTTTGTAATTTTTTTATCTTACACATTAAACTGTATTGTGATAATGAAAACAACGGCGTTATAGTATTTCGGGATTTCACCTATTGTGTAGATAGTGAGAAGCTTTTTAGTGCGACTTCGCTTTTCGCGGTTCCACGCACGCGAATCATCCAAATGCATACACGCATGAATGGGGCGACACCCCCGCTGTGCGTGCAAATCGCCACGGCTATTTTCACACCAGGACGATGCGACGCGGCGCGGCACCTTCGTGTACACACGTTCATTGACATCGAGACGCGATCATGCGTGCTTGCGTGCGTGTGTGCTTGCGTGCGTGGACGACGAGTGCGTCTAGCGTGGCGTAATTGTCACGTCGTATACGGCGGCACGCACATTCCTCATTAATCAATCATTTCCGTCGGTGCGGGAACTAAGAGAAAGACCGCCTGCTAGTTTAATATAACCACCCCACGTGTAGCCTTTCATTTTCCGGGGGTCCGAAAACTGCATCGACCCATTCTTCACTCATGAATTGCCTTGTAATTACTCACGATGATGTTTTAAAGCCTAAAAGTTTTCTCTCTTTCCCTGTACACTTGACAGAAACGAATCTTTTTTATAATGCGACTAGATAAAATTTGATATCGCTCGAATTTGTCTCTTTTTTAATTATCTCTGTTTGATCTAAAATTATTACCTCCAGTCTCGTTTTATGTTACTCTACATTTGATAAATCTGATTAACGTAAATGCAATCTGAAAAGAGAATTTTTTTGGAAATATTTTATTTGAATCTATTTTGATATTTTTACGAGTCAATCAAAAGCTCTGAAAATCGTTTTATGTTGTTTTTCAAATTTCGATTTAAGATTGCTCGATATTCGAAATATCATTTGAGCTAAAAAAATCAGAGTTGACACAGCTATGCTTCCCCATATTTCATTTACACATGATTAACTAAATCGTATTATTCGCGCTACGCTGTTTCGACGAAATGTTAACCCCGACATTACACGCGAGTAACACTCATAGACACCCTTCATAGTACGTGCCATCGCTTATAAGCTACTTGTAATTGGATTACAGACTTACAGAACACTCGTACATTCCAATTCAAAAGTTCTGCTCTGCGTTTTATATTATTCGTAACAATGATTCTCGTTACGTATAAATATTTTTGTCACCTAAATTTTATACACAGCATACTAAGGCAAATGCCATAAATTGTAAAAATTTTGGAAACTTATATGATAATAAAAAAACGTACTTATAATAATAGAAGAATAAAATAAAAAGAGTGCTTTAATATTAAAACGAAAAAATTTAAAGGGATTAATTTCCCAGGAATGATAATATCACGAATAATACCGATAATTATTCCGACAAGTAATTGCAAAAACATTACATTTCTCGTTAAAATAGCGTTAACATTTTATTACAGGTGTTTACAAGACGGCAATTTATATTGTAATAACGTTCGTAGCATTTTTGTACAGTCAGGGAACACATTAACTCATTGTCGGCGAACATACAACAGTAATGTCGGTAGTAAAAAAACGGGAGTCATGTAACCGTAACGATACTTCATCTCCTCCTGAAATGGCACGTGTCTACAAAGCGGTTTTAACCCTCCGCAAAACATGCTCCGTTGGACATGGTATTTGTATAGGGCTACTTACCTACGACGCACGTGCTCGCATACGTGTGCAGGGAGATGAAGGCTAGTAAATATCCTTTGTAATTTAAATTTTAAAATGAATCGTCATTAAAGATAATATCGAAAAATTCGATGTACAATCTGATTAATTTCTTTCCTCTTGATATTCTTTCTCATGCTTTTTATGATCATAAATAGGACAGTATATATGTATATATATATATGATATAGTCAAAGGGAGGGGAGAAGAAAGAATGACTTAATATTGCTTAAAATAGACTTATAAATTTATTTGTACATTATTTTTATAACTTGTATCAGAATTTAAACGTATAACATATTTATATGTACATGCTAATTTAATGTTTTCAAGTAGAAAATTTAAAATTCTTTCAATTGTAAATATACATTTGCGTATAGCACCGATTGTAATTCGATCCAATTTCTATCCTCATCATTCCTTCTAATCGAATAGATGTGATAATTCTTATCGATGGGATTATGCAAAGGAGTTAACACGAACGTTCCTCTCCCTCGATAAAAGCGACTTGTTTGATGAATTGAGTTAGTCGCGCGTGAATCATTGAGCAATCGTTTTTAAGCCTTCGGTTTCAATCAGTTAGATGAAAATCCCAGGGAATGAGTACGTGATGAAAATAATTGCATTTCCCATGACGCATTTGAAATTAACTTTGTTATGTACAAAAACATAAAGAATGATTTGATTTCGCCTCGGATAAACTTTCGCTTGATTCAATAATAACAGATGCTCTTTTTATTCTGAACAATAGAAGGGTTGTATAAATACAACCCTTCGGAAGCATGGACTACCCTTTTGAACACGGACCAGTATTTCATACGCAGCTACCAACGCCCATCGCTTTTGATTTCATTCTGCACTATCAAAATAAAATTTTAAATGTGCAGCGTTATTGAATTTAAAATGTGATTAATATCAACATACTGTATTACAATACTTTACTACAATACTTTATTACAATACTTTATTAATAAAGATACCTATAAAGTAATTATAAAATTAACATTAAAGTCGGATTTTCTTTTATCAAATTTCGTGAAAATTCTAATTTTATATAAATTTTGCGTTTTTCTTTATTCTATGTAAAAAATTGAAATAAAATTCTACAAAATGAATAACATTTATATTTTCATTACAATAAAATATCTTTAATGATATATATTAAACAAAATGAATATATTAAACAAAAAAATATACGTATATTACACGTTTTTTAAATAGTATTTTAATTAAAAATTCTTTATTAAAATTTATGTATGTAATACTTTTTTATTTTAAATAAATTAATCGTACTCACAATATGGTTGTGTATGTACTGACAATATGGTCATCTAAGATTTTGCATTTTTTCTAATCAATTCAATTTTTTGCTGCGTCCAAAATTGGTTAGGTTTAAAAGAGAAAACATTTCTGAACGGTTACATTAAGTATATTAGGTCATCATATTAGGGATGGTTATCTTACATTTAAAATATATATTTTATGTTATATTTTTATGTTTTATACTTTATATATAAAATCTCTCTTCAAATAGAAGAGAGACAACGGTACATCCGTTAAATATATTGTTAATTTAAAGCAAATTATTACAAGTGCTCTTTACTAATTTATAAAAAGATAGTGTTCCGTATAATTTTATGTAGATTGCTTCTTTGAGTGCTTCAGCGCAACTGTGTCTGGAGAAACTTGTCAGTGCAAAGGTCGTAAGTGCATGTACCTGCACGTCTGGCTTAATGTTCAGGGCAATCGGGACAGACGAAAGTGTCCTTTTATGGCAACGAGTCCTTTCACGAACAGCATTCTTGACGGGCTTTCCATCGCGTTCACAGCATATAACCTGGTGGGTTCCAAAAATAGGATATATATATATAGGTATATACATACATATATATATATATATATATACATAGGTATTCGATCCATATACAATGAACTTGAAATATCAATATAAAAAGAGAGATAGACGAGATAGATTTTTTAATTACACGGATAGATACGCAGATAAAGTAAGCTTATCCCTTCGTTTGAAACGCGAGAGCATGGATTAACATAACTAGCATATCTAAGAAAAATCTTGAATTATTTTTTAAAGATAGAAAGCGAATTTATTTTAGAAAAATTTGTAAATTTTAATATAAATTCTAATATAAATTTTTCTTAATATAAATTCTTCTTTAAACTTTTATCTGCAAATAAATACGCACCTTAAATATAAAATTGCTAATTTTTACTAGTAGATATCTTTTTATATTAATAGATATATTTTATATATATATATATATATATATATATATATATAAAATATATATATATATATATATATATATATATCTAAAAATTATTGATAAATTAATAAATATTTAATTTATTAAGAGACTCTTTGAATAGAAAATTAAATTGCTATTTGTAGCACTGATATATTATGCATATTTACTAGATTACACATATCCGAGTCATGTTACATGCAAAATTGAAACGTTTTGCGGCGCAGTAAGATGCTATATCATTGTGCGATGGTAATGCAGGAGTAAAAAGCTTTTATCACGTTCGTCAAAGTGGTAGCGATTCCATATTAAAGAGCTAACTAAGAAGAAAAGAGAACAAAGATAGAACAGAATATATTACATGTATGTCATGAAATAGAATTCCATAATGTATATAATTGAAGTATTATTAATTTAACAGAGCTATAACGGATCGCGACGAAAAGTTACTTTTGTGCTCGTTCAGAAAAGCAATTATAATTCAACTCCATTAACATTTATGTTATTTGAAGAGTACTTATCCGTTCGCGCGTCCATACATTTTCCCGTTTTAATTCCCGATTAACTATTCTCTTCTTGTCCTGCTACAAATTAATTATCGAAGCAAAACCATTAATATAATTAGAACGGGAAAAACTTTGTTAAGAATGAATTTCGTTGTGAATAAATTATCTATTTATTATTAGACTAAAATTTACTTTATTTCATTCAGGAAAGTTAAGTTCTACCTTTTTGCTTCTATTATATAATCATTATTATATCAAACTTTTCCTTTTTATTCTTTAACTATTTCTCCCTTTTATTGCTATATTTAGTCAATTACACAAATTACTTCCTTTCTCATAGAATTTCTCTCCGAACACGAACATATCTCCCTTTCGCTTAAATGTACCGCGTTAGAACGAATTATTGCTACCGCAGAGCTCGATTTTCCACGCGGTGTTCATGGAAGTGCAGGCAATTACATTTAATAGAAGCACCCGTGTTAATGATCGTAGCGACGCGTTAATTCCGCGGCGACCTCGCCTGCGCCGGAACTTCGCCAAAGATCGCGTATATGACATCATCGTTTGCCTATGGGCTTGTGGAAGAGAAAAAGAGCTCAAAGAGATACGAGAAGGAAAGACGAAACGGTCGTTCAAGGCGCTTCAATTGAGCTCGCTTGAGAGGGAGATGGATGACGGACAGATCTCGCCGCAGCTTCCTCGTAAAACGCGTCTATCGCGCGCTGCACTTCGAGGACGGGATCACCGTTTAAGTGATCGTTACGTCTCTTCTCGGTGGCGGAACAACAGACGAGATTGCCGCCGTCTCTCGAAATAGACGCGGCAGATGGACGAGAGCGGAGAAGGATGTGGTACTAGGATTTTATGGATTTAAATTGACTGAAGGGCGCATACTGCCGAGGCTACGAACTGCTGCTGCCGTTTTACTGCAAGTCCAATAGCCCAATTGGCGCGCGCATGGAAACCACCGGCTCGTTGACTTTTTGAATGAAACCAATTGCTTCTGCGGCACCGATACGACGACGTACCATCTGCCCGCAATACGGTATCGCACATCCGGCGCTGTTAAAAGTGTCGAGTCAGAGACACGGGGTGTCCATGAATTCGTTTACGCGAACACTAATCTAAGGAAACACCTTTGACCAAGTCAAGAGAAAATCCAAATGATTTTATTTTATTTTGGCATCAAGTCAAAATGAAAGTCAAAATGATGATTCTTGATAAAATTCTTCATAAAATTTAATTGTTTATTGACGTTAAGAGTAAAAATTAAGTCATTCTGATTTTTTGTTGATTTTTGTTGTGTTTCTTGGTAGATATTGCGAGAATCGATTCTTCGGTAAAGCGTTGTTTTGCAAAGACGAATCACCAATAAGAAATTAGAAATATCAATTTATTAACAGGCGAATGATAAGAGTCCAGTATTGCGGAGATTTTAAAATCTCTCCATTTTATCTCACTTGGCGACTTCCTTTCTGTCAGTTTCCATTGTTGTTTTACATTATTTGTGTTCACACCGTTTTTTCTTTTTATGTTGCAGCAAAAATGCGTAAAAGCACGAGCTCTGTACGACAATATCGCCGAGGCGCCTGATGAGCTGGCTTTTCGAAAAGGCGACGTTCTCACCGTATTGGAACAGAATACTGCTGGTCTTGAAGGATGGTGGTTGTGCGCTCTGCGAGGTCGACAGGTATAGTTATTTCAAAAAATATAAAATTTATATCTACGAATCTTTCTCAAATAGAAGTCTTGAAAACTCGAGATCCTTAAATCGTATAATCGTATAATGAAATGATATCGTATAATGTAGAAATCCCTATAAGTTTCGCGAGATCTGTATTTCGAAGAAAGGTTTATACTTCATCTGTAGGTTTATAATAAAATAATCGATTTTACTTTCTCAAAATGATAGATTTCATTCTTTAAATAAATTTGAATAAATTTATTTTATCCCACGGTTTGTAAATATTGAAATTCTAAATCTGATTACAATCCAATTTTCTGCTAATCGAAATTGCCTTAAACGAATAATGTAATATTATGAAACTTCCTTGGGAATTCCGCTTGCATCTTCATTAACTGCGTTTCTCCTCGTTCTATTACATTCTAATAGAGTTTATCCATTACACATTAACAAAAAACACGCATTGGATATTTCTACGTACGTATTTCGTATTATCTATACACGTCTCTATAATGCATAACATCCCAGACTCAGAATGAAACTGTTTTTTGTCTCTTTCGTTTTCTTTCTTTTTTTTCTCTCTCTTCTGAGAGAGGCATTATCATGAAAATGACGCTCGATTATGATAATCTAGCTTCGTGATCTCTGCCTTCTGACTGATGTCAGACATGATTGCGCATAGACATAATTATTAAGAATATGCTTGTTTAATTAGAAAGGTAGAAACGAGAAAGCAAGAAACAAAAGAAATTTCTTCCAAATTAATAACCAAAAGATTGATGTTTTGTCAATGAAGCCATTGCAATTCGATGCAAGCATAAAATACGCTAGAGAATTTGTTATTAATCCAAAATATTCAATTATATTATGTAAATAAAAGTCCACTGTATTATTTCTGTCTGTACCAATTTAACTGTTTTATTTCGATTTGCTTTATTTATAATTTCCTATCTCGTTTGTAAAATTTTTTGATTTGTTGAATAGAAAGTCATAAAGGTTTAGCATATATTTTTATAATAAATTAAAAATATATTTATAATAAATTTTTATAATAAATTTATAGTTTTTATGAATTTTATTTTTGTTATATTATTACTTAATATCCATGTATTTATTTTGTATAACATATACACCGTTATGCAAAAAAATAACTTTCGTATTATTATATATTGAGCTCTTAATGTTTCGTTCTCTTAATTTTGTATCTCATTCTCGATGGCTGCTCGTGATGTTCCATTGAAAAAGCAAATTTATTTCCAACAGTAACAAAAGCTGTCGTCAGCTTCTATGTACAAGTACCTCGCGTGCACGAGACTGCTTATGCACATCTGTATAATGCATAAGAGCCGATGCACCACAGCGGCTCCGAAGGTTCTCGAGGTATGACGAGGCAACATTATTATCACGGAAATGGGACTAACGATCATGCATTACAATTACCTTCGATATAGAAGCAGACTCATGTCTACGATACCAACTACCATAAATACTTTTGCATCACTAACTAGGTATACTTGAAAAAATAATGGCAAAGCTCATCTATACACACGAAAAAAAAGTTAAAGTTTCACGATCAAAAAAACAGTTATACAACTATCTTTGATACTAATATTGATACTAATATTGATAATGATAATAATATTATAAAAAAGTAGACATTAAATGCTTTTTATATAATAATTAATTTATTTCAAGCTGGCTGATTGATTCATTTATGTCGTAGTTTTAAAAATCACGCGAGGTCATATCCGTGTTTGAACATATAGTGCTCTTCAAATCGGGTCCACGACAAACTCGGGCAACTTTCTCACTGCACGATCTTATTGAACCATTTTTTTGAAATAATTTCCGTTTGCTGAAACACTTGGTTCATCACCGTTGCTATGACCAATATACGTGCGATCCGTTTGGAGACATATGTGAGGTAATTGAGAGTAAGGCGATGTGACGTGAATGGAGGATGATTGAATGATACGGTCGCCTGATCTTTATTGGAAACTGGGAACTTTTGACATCGTCGAAATAGACTATTATTGCTAAAGGTATCGGTTGAATCAGCGGTTTGTGGGCTTATGACGGATATTTCCGCGACCTACTGGTGAATTGGAGTTATCAAATTCTTACTCTTTTTCAATGAGAAATTCGATATCGTGAAAGCTTAATTAAAATTAAATTTGATTTTATCAGTACCTATCACTTACATTATCAACGCTTCTGCTTTGATTGCATTTAATGGATCAAAATAATATGAAGACCAATAATGATCAATTACGAAAAGATTAAGGAATTTTGCTTTGCAGAATTGTTGATCTGTGAGATAAAAAAATAGACAATTTATTACATCGGCAAAGACTTTTTTTATTCCTTTTTTCTGTTAATAAAGTTATATCGAGAAATCTGAAATTTTGACAAGTATCAACCGAGATCTTAACATATTAGCAATGTTTTAGTGCCATTTCATCGAAAATGCGTACTTCTAAGATTTATGAGTTACAACTTTGTAGTACTCGAGATAAACGAATGAGTTACGCGGCATGTATCACTTGGTGGCACGCTCGTTCCTCAAGGCTCAAGATACGACGCAACGAAGGGTGTAACGTTTATTTTCGTCTTGATCTCACGAAATTACACAAACTCGCGACACATTCATAGACAGGAATAGCTAATTGGAACCTTCTCTCGCTCGAGAGTCCTTCTCAAATGTGTGAGTGAACCAAAAAGCTACCGCGCCTTTTTAGGGAGAAAGAATAGGCGGATATAAAAATTAAGAACAGATGAATAAAAAATATAACGGAGTGTATATAATAATAAAGAATAATCTAAATTTACTTTTTTGATATATGGAACTAACAACTCAAAAGAGATTTTTAGCTCAATTAAAAAGTCTCCTTAAAAAATAAAAAAATGTATAATCTTCTAAAATATATTTTTGAATATAACTGAACAAAAATATTTATATAAATAAACTAATAAAATATTTATATATATAAAATTATTATGGAAATATAACAAAAATATAAATTTGTTTATTTGTTTAGCATTAAGAGATTTTTAGTTACAAGAGGGAGAGAAAATATATTGAACTTTAGGTAAAATATATCGACAGGATATGCGCGATTAAAAATTTATTCGTGCGAAGAGATGCGCATCCAGAATGAGCTGTTGTTACGTTATTGTATGTACTTTTTTGCTCTAGGGCATCTGTCCAGGAAATCGATTGAGGCTTCTGGTTGGCCAATACGATACGGGGGGTTGTTTGATCGGCAGCAGGGCCGACCTAACCATTGCAGAAGATGGCATACAGAGACATGGGAAAAGACGTAGCTGGCACGTACAGCCTAACAGGGTGAGTTATTTGAAACTATTCTCAAATCACACATATTTTGAACCTACATGTACAGACTTATATGTATATGTAGACATTGCATTTTACGTGTCTATTCTTATTCTTAAATCACAAGCGGAAGTATATTCTATATTGCTGCGTAACGTTTCATATTACTGACTTAGTTTTCGTCTATAAATCGATTTTGTTATTATTCGGTCCTCGTGTAACTTACAATAAAATATATACAGTAAATATGTTAAAAACTATTTTGTAACATGCATAAAAATTGTACGAATAATTACAAAATTGATTTAATTATCATACAAAGAAGAGTTAAAGTTAAAAATTCGTGTATATCTTAAATACGAAATGTAATATGCATCCATAAGCATTCAAGAAATCGTAATATTGTAAATACTATTTGTTTATGAACTTTATAATTCTAACTTTAAACGCGAATTCTTTACGCCTGCAAATGGAATTTTGAAGAATTCAAAAACATGTAATTACAACGATCATTTTTCCATGCTTCGTATTTGAATGACGCTTTATTGGCCCGCCTGCAACAGCTGGCTTCTCAAATTAATATATCCGCTAGCTGAAAAGGCACACAAGAGCAACGGCGACTCCCTATCGATCGATCATTTGTAAATGCAACTACTATGGACAGGGTTTTCCAAACGTGATATGAGTCCAAGTCTGATCGGTCTGTAGATTTATATATGTTCCTTTAACCCAGGAAGTTACTTAATTTTTTTTTTTTTTTTAAAGATGACCTATGATACTTTTTATATCCAAATTAATAATCATTATTATTAATTAATATATATTATTATATATAATATATATTATTAATTTTTTTACTAATTTATTAATAATTGAGATCATTATGTATATTATATTTACCTGATATTTTTTTTAAATAATAAGAAATAAAAAATAAGTATGAATTCCAAATAAAGAAAACTGCTGTGACTGACAATGAGCTTTGTTTTATTGCTATTAGGATAGTAAATCACAATTATAAGTGAATATTCGCGGATTAAGGAGAATCTTGATGTAAAACAATATAATTTATGTATTTAATTAATTATATTATTTTTTTGATGTGCTATTTTATTGATAATCTTTCCAATTTTTTAAATTATAAACGTACGTATAAACTTAGACACGCGCGAATTTACAAATGAATGAAGATCAATTTTTTTATTTTTTATGGCTAGAAAATATAGCCACACAAATAATAAAACAGTCGCTTATTATAAATTGATAATATTGCTTTCAAATAACTAAAAAACTTAATTATCAGAAATATGATCCTGTTTCGAACAAAGTGTATCAGTTCTGTTCAATAATAGGATATATAAAATGAAATCTAAATTATCTCTTTCGTGCAACTGTTCACGTGTAAGCTCCCTTTATTTTTTATACAATGTGTACTGCACTCCGGTTTCGTGAATGGGACAGTCAATTCTTCATCGGAATGTCGGAGAGCTAACCAAACCACAAATATTCGTGTTACTTTCCTGATTTTTCTGTCCGAACAATTATATCGCTTCGTTGGTCACGAATTGGGAGACCCTGCACCGCGGAATTGACAATGGCGCTCAGACAATTCATTGTCCTCGTTGTGGGGGCCGACCTTTTACGCCCCCATATTCGCTGAAACAGAATCTGTCAAAATCAGCTGACTGCCACTTGGTTCGTTCGGCTCTTCTGGATGGCCGTCGTCGCGGCTATCGCTGCGTATCTGGCTCTGTCGCGTTTTAACATCTGCCACTGACATCAATTCGATAAATGAATACGAGCACGGTCGATTAAAGCATTGTGTTTGTCCACTATATATGTATAGCGTTAGAGCGAAAATAATTGCTTTTGTATAAAATTATCGCTGATTTTTCCGAAATTAATATATATATAAATGTATATTTAAAAAATCCTGATTTATTTCAATGTGTTATAAGAGCATTAAATCTACAGTAAAAAAATTCAATTAATATTAGAAAATATAAGTGATTAAAAAAAAATCGTTAGAAATCGAAAGTTTGAAAAATTATTTTATCTCTTTTGTTAAATTTATGTTTTAATAATGATAGATTATTCGAATTATTCTACGTATATATATTTATACAAATTTAATTCTTTCCTTATTTAAATTAATATTTACTTAAAATTTTATTTATAAAATTTAATAAATACTTACTTAAATTTGATTTTTTTCAAATATATTTATTTTTAAATCTTCCACTATTTAAATTAATATATTTATAGTTGCAGAATTATTATTATTCTGTATTGAATTTTCTATGT
>Ga0157364_1006202_pt1 | contig 12257 bp, 2 predicted proteins | sample AttsexASBM2_FD_111476 | JGI IMG/M metagenome (GOLD analysis project Ga0157364, IMG submission 111476) | Fungus gardens microbial communities from leaf cutter ant in Ribeirão Preto, State of São Paulo, Brazil - Atta sexdens ASBM2 | ecosystem: Host-associated > Fungi > Mycelium > Unclassified ...
ATAGGTCAAAATAATATTTATATAATTTTATAACATAAAATTTAGATAATTTTAGATAATAATTTGACGTGTTTCATGAAATTAAAAAAATTTGTTTAACAAATTATAATCGGCGATTAAATATATAAAAACGAGATTTAATTATAATATAATTTTGGAACTTCTTCCCCCTTAAACAAAATTTAAAATCTCTCATTTCAAATCTATTGAGTTGTCCGGAAAGTTCGTGCCGATTTTTGAAGAAAAATTGAAACGCAGAAGATTTAAATTTTTAATTTCATTTATTAAATTTAAATCTTTTGCGGCACGAATTTTCCGGACAACCCAATTAGATATATTCAGAGATCTTTTTAATTACATATTTTAATTGCATGACGTCTAATAAATAAATTTTTACGTTGTCTTCTTAACATAGCATTATTTCAATTGAGTCATGATTGTTTACAATTAGAATAAGTTTTTGGGGGGACATTCTTATTTTAAATGCAAATTATTTGCGCATCTCTTCCAATTAATCATCATAATGGGAAAGTCACACTTTCAGATGATAGCTCAAGACGTACGATGTCCACTAACAAATAGCAAGCATAAACATTCGCGTGACACACATGCGCGATGAGGCAACGAAGCATCGCTATACATGTACACACGCATGTACCATTCATGAGTTCGCAAACTGATTTAGCGGATAGGTGACTTTTAACGAGCAACACACGCACGCCGATTTATAATTTATATTCTAATATAATTCGCCAAAATTATGGCTATAAAACACATTCGACAAGCAACTTCCAGTTCGCTCCTATTTTAACGTCGACTTTTTCGCGTTCTTCTATTCATAGTTATTTAAGAAACCATCTCTTGTTTACCTACTAAAATCACTTTAACGCATATATATGCAAAACAGACATCAGTCGATAATTTGGAAAAGCTAGATGTCAAGAATGAAAAAGTAAAGCAAAGAAAATAAAAAGTAAGTATCAAATAATGTATGTAGATATCATTAGCCTTTCAGTGCCATTCTCAAATCTCATGGCAGATTTGAGATTCTTTTTACTTAATATGCTACAATTTTTTTTATTAATACAGATATGTGATAAAAATATTTTTATTGCTCGTTATTTTTTAATATCTGGTTTTAAATGAAAAAAAAATTGTTATAATATATTTATTTTTATGTGGTATTTTTATACAATATTCATACGATAATTACGTGGCAAAACAGTATAAAGTAACACTAAGGATTGATAAAAATAGCACATCTCAAACAGAACAACAAGTCATTATGATATCAAAATAATGTCAAAATGATTTCAAAATGATCATAAAAAAACGTTTTTCAATCCGATTCATTTTAATGTCATTTTAATATTATCGTAATTGGTTGTTTTGTTTGGGATTAGCACACGTTTAAATGCATTAAAAGATGCTAAATAAAGCCAAATAGCGGAAACCGAAAACTTTTTAACAAATCAGTTTAATATATGTGCGTTTTAAATCGATGTAATATAAATTAACGAGTCGATTTGTGTGCGTATTGTATTTTAAAGTGGATTCTCGTCCGTGTTCGCAAATTTATGGATGGTACTGTGTGTCAGTGAACTGTCCAAGTTAGTTTCGGGATCCCGCTCTCTTTCCTCGCTTTCGTTTTTCGCTGCCGGATAAAGAGGCGCGCTTTTACGAATTACACATTTTAACGCCCGCGTTGAAAAATCGCTCTTGCGTGGGCGTGACGAGAGCGATCTCCTTTGTTACAAAAATTCAATTCAACGTGACGTGCATTAAGTCAATAAGTCGCACCGTAACACGGAGAACAGTGTAGAAACACCTGCGAAACTGTTGGAGGAGACCTCGACGCGCGAATTCAGATCAAAGAAAAAATATTTATTTAATTTAATTTATTGTATGTATTAAGAATTACATTTGAGGTATGCGGGAATAAATAAGTACACAAATGGTGAAGGCAACATTGCTGTCTACCAGGACGGTTCAAATTGTAGGTTTAAGAAAAAAACAATTTTGCTGAAGTATCTAAAAATTTAGCTGCAGATCTGAAAATAATTTTGCTAGATCATCAAAATAATTATGTAGAAATTTGAAACATGATGCGCAATGCTGTAAGAAGTCTTGACATTCTAGCAATCAGTTTAAGCGTCCTGTACAATTATTTTGATGATCCAATAAAATTTTAATCCAATAAAATTATTTTTTAGATATATATCTTGCTAAATTTTTAGATATTTACGGTAAAATCATTCATATATTGAATTGCTTAATAAATATTATATTAATTGACAAATACTTCCATTTTTATTCTCAAATTAATTCAACCGACAAAATAAAATTTCCTTTCTCTTAATCTTTACAATCCTGCTAAAAATAAACATTACGCACATTTTTATCACGACGTTATCGATGTTTATCAACGCTATTATACTTGCGAAGCAGATAAACATTGTGCCGCCAAGAAGGTCTCTTGTCTCTTGGTCTCCTTGTCAATGCAACAGTACCAGACAATAATTAAACAGCATTAATTGGATCGTTACGCGGTGACAAAGCGACTCCATAGTAAATAGCTTCCGCAATTAACGCCGTGCACTCGTCGTCGCGCACTCACGTCGCATTCTCGCGCGCCACTCGCATAAGAATAATTATGTCTGTGCAACTTTTATACGTAACCGCGATGAATTTACCACGTTCGCATATTACACGGCATGTCGCGATGTGTTACATCTTGCTCTCCTCAGTATGCTGATTGTGATGGCGCTTGATGAGAATAGTTGTGTACATCGAAAGGACCGAGTACATTGCTGCAGTAAATGAGTTTTATTTTATACTTCAATTTATAATCTGAGTTCTAGTATCTAATGTAGCAAGATATGTAAAAATTTCCGTTCAATTACTTCTTAAATTTTGTTGATCCAATTGTAAATATAGTATACTTTATTGCGTACAATGTTTTGTGACAGCATATTTCATTACGATAACTGGGAATAAGAATCATGATAGCTATCATAGTAATACTAAAGTGACAATAAAATTTAATGAAACATTGTGTCACATTTCATCAATCTAAAGATTGATCGAAGATATAATATAGTCTTAATGTCTTTTAAAAGCTCGCCGAAATTACTGTAAGAGTCTATGAGGTGTGATTCAAATTTCGAAGAACATTAAAGTCAGTTATCAACTTATTGCTATTATTACGTGATTATATCATTGCGTTAACTGTAGAAAAATTGATCATTTAAGTGAATTGTTTGACGTAAAATAATTACTGTAATCAAAGGCATATTCACATATTGTTCAATTTCAAAGAATTTTATTTCCTTCTTTTTATTTCCTAATTTAATGCTAATCCAATTTTTATTTTATCAAAATTGCAATTTAAATTTTAGTTTTGTTTTTTAAATTTAAATGTAAGTTGGATACATTGCTTACAAAAAAATTACAAAACTAAAATCATATTTAATAAAAATTAAATATATGTATTAAAAATTTTATAGAAATATTTGAATACAAAAAATATAAAATTAAAAAGTTTGAAAACATTAATTGAGAACCAGGAATTATAAATTTAAATAATCGAAAGATGTGCTATTGTGTCAATTTAATAAAAATTGTTTGGTTATGTTTCATTCTTAATAGATACCTTTCTAAAATTATGATCCATGATAAGAATAATCATTCTAATTAAATTTATCACATTTTAATCTAATATAATAAGAGAAACGCTATTCAAATAGGTAGGCAATAATGTAAGAAAATAGAAATATTACGTTTATATTGGATGTATTTCTTTAGAGAATGGAAAATTTTTTATCTTGTTAACGAGCTTTTTCGGAAAATAATTGAGCAGTAATCTATATTGTACATACAGATAATCATGCGAAATTAGGCAAACAATTAGATAGATTCGTCGTGATAGCGTGAATAAAGAACAATTACGCGCTCTTCTAAGAAATGGAAAAAACGCATAGAGTTATGCAATTCACGTTCGGAAATTCGCAAGATCGAGGAAAACTACGCCGCTTCGATACAAGGCACGTCGTAACGCTTTAATGACATTGGCGGGCCATGCATCGTGAAGAATCACTACAATAGTCATCATAGCATTAATCATTGTTGAGATCACTGATTGCTCTCCGTTTAATTCTTTCATCTTTCGCAACGACTTAACAACAAAACTAATAAATCACGAGCTCATTATTGTACTCGTGCAATAAAAAGAGATGCATCTCTCGAATTAAAAATTCTGAAGTACCCTTTCGGATGCCTTGTATATAAAACGATCCATTTAACTTTAATGTCTCTCTTTCGTCATATTTTTAAGAATATATTTATAGTTTTAAAAAAGTGTATTCTTTTTTAATTAAAATGAAAGAAGTTAAGAAAGCTAAGAAATCAAGAGATGAAACTAAACGAAAAGTGTAATCTAAATTCATAATGAATAGATATAATGATGTTACGTGACAAGTAGGAGTAGAAATTATTTCTTTCACTTAAATTATAAAGTTTCGATTGATGGAAAATCTCCCGTGGAAATATTATTATTATATCTACACGTGTATAGAAAAATTGAATTTAATCGACTTACTGTAAATTATATACATGCACATGCCGCTTATAAATTATATCTTGCATGATCATCTTTCTAACCGATCTGATTAATCGCTCTTGCGATTTGCTAGCATTGCGAAAATGTGACATCGATCTAGCAGAATATCATTCCTTTGATCGTATCATTTTGTTTAAATAGATTTTATTTATATGTTTATGATTTTATTTAATGTGTGTGATAAAAATCCTGTTCCAGTAATTACTCCTAATTTTTCTTATTTCCTGTGCAATTTTTATGTAACATTTCTTATTATAGTCAATTTAAACAGCTCTTAGAATAATATACATAAATAAATAAAGGAGAGCCAAATAAATTGAAGTTGAATTTTGGTACCTCTACCGTATTTGATGCTCCTTTATTTATTTATGTTATTCAGCAATCTAGTTTAATTTATTATTCTGAATAATATAGAGAAAAGTCGCCAACAATACCGTCATACTATTTTGTTTTTGGATAGAATATTTTATAAACATAAACTAAAAATAAAATTTTAAAAACATAAATACAAATTAGAACGTGTCTTCTATCAGATATATTGTAGTAATATTTATAATACTGTTTGCAATTTTATAATAATTAACTTTTATATAAAACAAGCAAAATGAACGTCTGACAAAATGGGCTCCAAAATTGATACAGAGATCAGTAATGCATATATCTTCTTTTTTTCTTCTTTCATCCGAATAAAATACAAGTGAGTGTATACGAGAATTTCTAGAATTTGTTCACTTTGATATAAAATATTTTTTGTTTATTTATATACATATTTTATGCTGCTCTACAAGAACGCGACAATTTTTTTGGAAGATTTTCCTATAAATACAAGATAGCATTCGGATAGGATTATTTAACATTAATATTTATTATTAATTTTTTATTATTAATATTTATATTAATGATTTAATATTATCAATAAAATATATTATTTAAACTGTGCAATTTACAAAGAAAGTTATAAGAATTTTATTTTTGCATTTGTAGAGAATTCTTAGTTAATTTTATATAAAAACGAGTTTGTACACAAATCTACAATATAAATTATAAGTTCTTATTTTCTTAATTATATGAACGATCATATTTTTTATCAGTATTAATAAAGTAAATATGTTTGTAATTATTAAAAAAATAAGAAGATTTTTTTGCAGAAGATATGTCAGTATCGACGACTTTCCTCTAATAAAATCAGAAAATAATAAATAATAATATATTCCAGAGAATGATAATCGTCAATATTAAAAATTTATGTTAAATTCTAAATATTAAAAAACATCAGATTTTACAAATTACCGAACAAAGTATATGTGTAATTAAAATAAATTTCCATATAATGATTTTGTAAATTGACATAAATTCAAATTACGAGAATAATGTTTATATTTATTTTAATGTCCGAACTACATTTGACATTAATATTCGAAGAAACAAAAAAAAATACAGTTTAAATAAGTCTTTGTTAAAAAAAATATTGATTTCACACTTATTCAAGGAATTTATCCTCGAAATAAATCCCGTATGATACGTGTATAACAACATGACGCGTAGTAAAGAATAATTAAATGCTAGCATAGCGGAAATTGTGGAATCTCGACAAGCGATCGTTTGTGATGCGAAACAAAAAGTACCGTGAGAAATCTCATATCTGGCACTGGCGTTGCTATAATTTTTTTACAATCGCTTGTGCATCGGCAAAATCCTTTAAAAATTTGTCACTTTAATTATCATAATTCTAAAAAGTATGTTGTAAAATTCACATTTAGTTTTAATTTATTTAATTTAAATTAAGTCCGCATTTTACAAGCCAGGCGAGTTTTTCGCACTTTAAAACAGCAGTTAAATAATAAAAGTTGGTTTTTATGCGCAAATACGCAAAAGATTTCACGAGAATTTTACATTTTGCGACCGGGAATTATCAGATTCCTCGCTTATTCGTCTTACTATAAAACTTGATTGCATCACGTTTCCAGAAGACTCATAAAGTAAATTTTGCGTGATAAAATTGTTCGCATCTATTTAAACTGAAAAACTTTATCAACATAAACTCCTTTTTTATGTGGAAAATTTTTAGTATTGAAAGAAAAATAGTCCATCAATATGTCTAAAAAGAAGAATATTCTTGATAAAATAATTAGTATAGCATCTCTTGACGAGAAAAATAATGATGGAATGAGGAATTGAAGTAATACACGATTAAGAAGCACCTTCCTCTTGCACGAAACAATGAATCGACAGCACGTAAACATACATCGTCGGATTATCGCGGTGATTATCGAGATCGTTAGGGTGCAATTTCTCGAACGCATAACATTAACAGCTGATGCTAATCACATGAACAGAAGCCGCCGCCGCAAGCTAGTCGTGAACACTATAATTGTCGACGCATAGAAAATGAGACACGCCAACGACGTGGTGGAATGCAAAATTATCCGTTTCGCACGACTCACCGTTTCCGGCTAAGCACGTCCGAGATCGCTTTGTTAAGTAAAATTAATTTTTGCTGTTCCGGAAACTTCGAGAACAACGAAGACGAAAATTAAAAAAACAAAAATTTTCTGAAATTTTAGATTCAATAATTTTACATAGTTAGAAGTATTAATAAATATTTTAGAGGTTTTAATCGATACTCGTGTAAAATGCAACATAAAATTCTTTATTAAATTAATTCTTGAATTCGTTTTTTAATTAAAATTCGAGAAAAACAGAATAAAGAACTGCAAAATATGCGAGTTCAGAAAAACAAACATCGCGATAACTATTGATAATTTGACGATTATCGATAATTAGAGTGCAGCAAAATGGAATGTAAAGGTTTCGTAATACGCTAGTATTATTATTTTGCTTGAGGTCTTATCATTGATAGTAACTTCACGGAAAAGAATTTAAAAGTATAAACAAAATAAAAATAAAATAAAATTTTCAATTTTGCGTGTTTTGCAATAATAGATGAGGTGCAATAATAGATTAATATTTAGGATTTATTTTTATCGATTAATGCGCGCTTTTATTTTGTGTAAAATTCTATAGTATTTAATTATATTAAATTTATAGTTTAAAAATTAAAGAAATTATATAAAATTATAGAATGATTTTTGGGTCGCGTTTTTTTTTTCGTGAATTGCACATAAGTCGCGATCTGTCGAGAACGATTTAAAGCGTTGCAGAATTAAACTTTTTGTAGCACTGATATAGCCCATGCCTGCCTGTCGATAAAATAGGAATTTATTATCATCCACGTGATTTACTAAATAGTCAAAATTATTGTAATAAGAATATTAAAAAATTTATTTACAATAATATTTTATTACTGATTTAGAATACTCAATAAGATATACTTAATTATAATGCTCTTAAAAGTTTGAAATACATTATGAGTGTATAAAGTTACAATTTCTTTTCGCAATGAACGAGCAAGAATATAACAATAAAAAGATTTATTTGTTACAAATAAATATATTTGTTACAAATAAATATTAAAATAAAATACTTGGATATTATGTTTCGTACAATAAATACAACAATTGTAAAGATTTCGTTGTAAAAGTCATTTAAAAATTTACATGATATTGCAATTTGATACACAATTTCAAAAATGAAAGGATTAAGAATTAAGATCGTAACAAAATGTATTACACTGTTTTTATATATTTAACCCTGGATTTTCCTGAGAGATGAAGAATTTAATTAAACGGAAAATCGCCTCGTAATCTCTTTCTCAAGCTATGACACGCTATTTAATTACATGTAATTGCATAACAATCTGCAGCGATGCGTTCATGCGGATACATCGCCAGCGAATGTTGTGTTGCCGGAAATATATTCCTTTGTATTTTCATATATTTATGCAAGTAAATGATTCGAAGAACTTCCGCGGGATTGATAAATGATACGATTTCCTGCAGAAAAACCGCATAAAGCATATCAAGCGTGAAGTTTAGCTATTAAGTCGTTAATTCATTCGAATATATTTAAAAACATAGAGTGATATATGTAAGCGTATTTAATGCAAAATGTAACAAGATAGCGCATTTTTTAAGATTAAAAATAGTAAAAATTAAAATAAAAAATTAAGTATGAATCTCTTTGGAGAAATATAGGAATATCTTTTTTTATGCGCGTTAAAATATAGATTTCTTTAAAATCAACTGAGAGTCAAGCGCAGTAATTAAAGCGCACATTATTTATTCTTCTCTTATATTCTCTTTAATAACATATAAATATAGTATTTCAAATTGTATAGATTTCATTCTTTGTGTAAAATTAAATATAATATTGTGATAGACTCACGTCGATGTCGTTCCTGAGCGGATCTGTCCTCGTCCTCTTTGGGCATCGATGATGTATGCCGCTGCACTCGGTCATTTTCCACGTATCCTTCAGGAAACACCGTGGAAACATTCATCCCAGGTTTCTGGAATTGCAGGATTTAATTACGATCAGTAAGTCCTTGATTCTTGAATCGACAGTTCTCGAGCGTTCTTCTCACTATTCATGTTTCTTCGAATATTAAAGTGTTATTCATTTCCGAGAATATATAGATTTTCTATATCTCTTATAGATATTATAATAAAATATAAAACATAAACTTTTCTACATCGCTCAAAGAGATAAATATTACACGCTTTAACATTATTATACGTCATTACCATTGTTTCAATCGTGAATTTCAGATTGCCTTTTCTCATCTCGCGATAGAAAATGTTATACCAACGTGAATGATACGTTAATAGAAATAGACGTAAATAGAAACGGGAAATTAATATAAATTAATGATACACTATAATTTATTGCGTCTATTTGAAGTTTGAACAAGAAGCTATAACGAGTGTCTCGACTATTTCACGGATGTCTCGCCACGTAACTATTCTTTAACTCTTTATTGAGGTTCTGATCGTATTAGAATGGTTGCTAATTTGTCCTCTAAATCCGACTTCATTAGCGATTCTTTGTCAACTTATCATTCATCACGCATACAAGATTAACGGAGAAGATTGAAGAATCTTTTACAATAAAATAAAAAATAATAAATTATAATAAAAAAAAAATTTTTTTATATTTTCTATTAATTTCAATATTGACGTATATTTTGTTATTTAATTTTAAAGAAAAGTTTAATTAAATATTACATTAAATATTACAAATTAAATATTACATTCACGTTTATTCACTTTTTTTCATCACAGTTAATAAATTAACATAATTATTATTATGCTAATTATTAAAATTATTAAAATCAAATTTGCAAAAATAATAATAAAATGGCTTCTAGTTCGAGAATGTCGAAAAGAAATAGGAAACTAAAAATTTGCAATATATAAATTTGGAAATTACACGAAATGCATTGAAGATTTGCATAAGTGACAACTTTCTCTCTCTCTCTCTCTCTCTCTCTCTCTCTTTCCTTTTTATTTTATTATGTTTAGCTGCAGACCTAAATCAAATAATATATAAACGCAAAACACAAATTCTGATTCAGACTTTTGGTATAACGATAAGATACTTCATACTGCTTGTATTATTGTATCATAGTTATCTCCATCTTTATTGCCTATAAAAGTAGGTATTTAAACAAAAGAGCATAACTTATCTTTCATTTGCGAAAGTTACGAAAATTGAATATACATAACAAAACTGATAATAGCAATAATCCATTTTAAAGGTGTGTCCAGATTATCGAGTCAAAACTCGAGCCAAATCTTTGAACCGCGAGTATTTCGATAAACGTTTGTTATGCCGCTCAGCAAAAAACAATAAATTTTAGTCGAAATACTTATGACTCGAAATTCGACTCGAGTTTCGGCTCAATAATCTGAACGTATCTTAAGATATCATTACCTATACTTAGAATACATATATTTAAATATTAATTTTTGATTTTAAAATCATAATCGATATAAATTGAGATTAATTGAGATTAGTAAAAATACTAAATCTAGTGTATTCATACATGTACCTGGGAAAAATGTTTCATATATAATTATATAAAATTATATAAAAAATTGACATATTTTGTATACAATTATATATAATTATAAAATATGTCGATATATAACATTTTTTCTCGGGTAATACATACAATATAATTAAACGATATTTTATTTAGATGAATTGAATCGTCTAAATTTTTTTTTAATTTTATAAAAGATTTTATAAGGCTATTTATAAAGCTATAAAATTATTTATAAAATATTATAGAATAAAGTGTAGATTAAACTAAAAAATTCAAATTAGATGTTTAATAAATATTAAATTCAAATAAATTGTGGTCTCATTTATGAATTCCGACATGCGCTTTTCGATATTGATATTAAACTTACTTAGTTAAAAATTGATAAAAATGGTACACTTACTCTCAGATGTCGATTTAAACCAAATCTCCTGGCGGTCGAATTGTAGGCCAGGAATTCATGCCACAAGCTCAGATAAGTCTTACCACCAGGACGCGACATCCCCTAGGCTCTGCTTTCAGGAACCACCTGCCGCCTCCACCAGCCATCTACCCCACGAAACCGGCTAACCGGATTGTCCTCGTTTAGGACAGTTAGAGCTAGAATTAACCTCGTAAAGGTGGTGACCAGCGAACGACCACTGAAAGAATCCGCTGTGATCTTCGACCACCCCGAACTCGTCGATCCAACGTAACATTCAAGTGGCGAGGGTGGTGGTGATAATAGTTAGTACACGTGACGACCTTGACAGCGACCTCACCAAGTTGCGTGACGTTGTGATCGTTCTGCTCGCAATGTTCCGGTCACATCTGCTTGCATCGACCTCGATACCATTACTATTGTCCCAACAAATCGCTAATGAAATCGCAAGAATTGCTTTAAATTTTCAAAATAAAAGAATGTATCGTACCGCTCAATTAAGGATGATTTTTTGATATTTCTAATATCAGCAGCACGTTATAATTTTATAAACCAAATTGCTTCAAATAAAAATTTTATAAATAATTATATATTATATAATTTCTCCTCTCTTTTTCTTTTTTTGTTGTTAAATAATTTGTATTTTCTTCTTCTTTTGCCTTCTCTCTCTCTCTCTCTCTCTCTCTCTCTCTCTTCCTCTCCGCTATTCTTTTTTATCTTTCTATTTTCTTTTAATTTTTTTTTTAAATTAAATTCTGTATTTTTTTGTTTTTCTTCTTCCTGTTTTTCTCTTCTTTTTTCTTTTCATTAGATATCACAGACTTGCAATTCACTTGCGCTATTTAGTTGTTTACTTTTTTCTATAATTGCTTAAATATTTACATTTGATATTATATTATTGTTAACTCTTCGGTATACATAATTATCAAAATATGACAAAGTGCTTCTCACAAAGTAAGAGCAATAAAGACAGAACTAATCAGCGTCGCAAAAAAGAGTCAAACTTTGAGATTTTCTAAAAAATTTCGATACATTTGAGTATTAATTTAATGTATTATATTTTTTTAAAGATGGGACTAATAAAATCTCATAGGCTTTATTCTCGAAAAATATCGCACATGAAAATACTGAAGAAATCTATAATATATAATATATGTAACGTATACTATACATACATGGAGAAAAATGATCTGCTTGGATTAAATAGTTTTCTAGTGAAAAATGGACGAATCAGAATTTTCTGGTTAAATCTACTAAAATTCTAGTTGAGATAA
>Ga0157364_1006203_pt1 | contig 12256 bp, 4 predicted proteins | sample AttsexASBM2_FD_111476 | JGI IMG/M metagenome (GOLD analysis project Ga0157364, IMG submission 111476) | Fungus gardens microbial communities from leaf cutter ant in Ribeirão Preto, State of São Paulo, Brazil - Atta sexdens ASBM2 | ecosystem: Host-associated > Fungi > Mycelium > Unclassified ...
ATTTTTTTTATATTTACTTATATATAAAAATATATATATTTATTTATTTATATAAAAAATTTCTTTATATTATATATATATATATTTTATTATATATATATATATATATATATATATATATATATATATATATATATATATGTATATATACAAGGAAAATTTCAAAATACAAATTTTTAAGTTTTTAAAAAGAAATTACAAAATTTTAAAGTAGGTATCTATACTACTGAAACGAAACTCAGCAAAGTAGATTAATTAATTAAGTATATTTTATTAAGTAAATTAATTTTATAAAAAAAATTAATTTAATTAACGTTCTCTAATTAATAAAATGTGTGAGTCTTTATTTTTACTGCGCGACTTCTTCTACTTTAATTATTTCAAAATCTTTTTTATTGCAAGGTGGTGAGGGTTGAGGATCCCAAGGAAATTGCCTTGGGATAGGAATTAATCTGCGAGTCATTTGCTTTTCGAGCTTTGTGTTGGGACGACTGCATCGCGCTCGCAGTTAACCAGATTTACTCATTCAAATGTAATCCTCCGCAGGACATCTCACGCGACTTACCTCTTCAAACTCCACCAGATAATGAAATTCCATCGCCACGTGTCTCATCCTGTCTCTCTTTCTCTTTTTTTCTTTCTCCTTATCCGTTGTTTCTTTTTATATTTTCGTTTGCTTCTAGATGGACCTGATTCTTTCTTCATCCTCGGACTAGGTCTTCGAGGGAAATTTCCGTCAGATAGGAGACTTCCGACAGTATGACGTGAATAAAATCGGGAGAGAATGCGATTACAGAACTTATGGATATAAGACATTACTCCAATTTTTCAGTCATCTGCGAACGGAGCGATTCGAGAAGATTGAATACAAGTGATAGAACTTTTGTGAATTTTGACTAGCGGATTGAGACTACTCACTGGACTATTCCGGGTAGGTAACGTAAGTTACTGAATATGCTCATCATCCGTTCATTATTCTCGTCGCATCTTGCAACAAGGCGTTATTGCTTACTCTCGTGGGTGGGACAATTGAACGGATTGATTTAATTGAACAATCGGACAATCGAATATTTAAGGGTATGGTTAAATCCGTGCTAAGTAAGTGAATAAGGAGAGTGGGCAGTGTGGACACCCACATACAGTAATATAAAGCCCTATAAATACACGTATAAGCTTGAAATTGCCTGATTTAGAAATCCCGCAAAGTAGACGCGCTGAAATTACTTGATGCAGGACCATTAATTTTAAGAGACGAACCAGACCTTGAAAAGATTTGTCGATGTCGATATGTTGAATGTTAAATCTTGAAATGTTGATAAATATTCTTTAGTCCACGGAGAATTGTTCAAGAATTATATAAGAATGAGGTAGGAAATAAGAACGAAATACTCTTTCACCGTTTAGCAGCGCTAGACGCTCTGCCCGATCTTAAGAGTTTGTTCTCCTCCGTACAATGTTCACTACCTCAACAAAACTTGAGAGTGGACAGTGCATGTTTAGCTGCGAATGCTATCGGTCTGATTCTCATCCAGTATTTGTACTAAACATTGTTCTCGCGTTAACCAAAGAAAGTGTAGAATCCGATGTTTGTCAGTAAATATCGCGTTATAGAAGTATGGACCAAAGTGCGTTGATTTCGAAGAAAAGTCGTTTCGACGAACGCTTCACAAATGTTTCGAAAATATTCGAAATACGTTCCAGACGCGTTATATCATAAACAATAAATAATAAGTTCTTTAGGAAACGTTTGCGACGTATTTGCGTCGGCAAATATTTCTTACGGCGAGTTTCTGTGGTAGGTATATGTAATGATAATGAAACTACCAAATATTCAAATTTATATTTGTATATGATATATCTAATTTTTTTAACGTCACAAATAATTAAATTTGAGGCCATGGCAATGATATAAAGTTTTTAGATATTCGGAAACGAATAGCATATCATTTGAAAGTTCGAGCCATGTGGCTGGAAAAATTATAATCTTATTATAATTGTAGTTAGATTAATTAGCTTACACCAGTGACTCGATGCTGGGAGCAAACTTTAGATGAGTAATCTCGGTTTGTTACTCAAGAGGATATTGCATTTTCTCTTTTTTCATGCCTTTCTCAATCTAATTAGAATGTTAAATATATCAGACTATGATTTTATCTAAAGATTATGCGTTTCGCGGATTTCTTCCGTGTCCACATCCATTCTTGGAATGCCAACGTTTTATGAATCTTGCAGTTCATAAAACGTTGGCTTTTTTCAGGACGAAGAGCAACCTGATGAAGTGAACTGCAAAGTTCACGAAACGTTGGATCTGGACACGGAAGAAAGCCGCGAAACGCGTAATCTTTAGATAGAAAGGAAGTGGAAGTCTCAAGAATATTATGATTCTATCTATTATTATTAATAATATCTATTATTATCTATTGTCATAGTAATTAATAGTAAAACAATAATATAGTAATACACAGGCTAGTGTATTGAAAGACTTTTTAATGTACAATTTTTAACAGGGCCCGTTTGACAGGCGGGCTTTCGATAAGTATAAATCACTTTATTTTAAAAAACTGGGGAAATCAAGTCGCTAATCAATGTATAGAAGTATTAGGTTGTCCGGAAAGTTCGTGCCGATTTTGAAGGAAACGCTTTTGAAGAAGATTTAAATTTTAGTATACATTTATTAAATTTAAATCTTTTGCGGCACGAACTTTTCGGACAATCCAATAAATACTATTTAGGTACTTTAGATTTGACGAACGTGAATATTAGTAATTCACGCGATTTTAACAATTCTGTGCTTGTCGTTGAGGATAATGTTATGTGTCATAAGAAAGTGTAAAAATTTTGGACCGACATGAAAAAAAAGAAGAATGAAAGATATCAAATGTGCGACTAGCGACTACGACATTTATAGCGTATATATTGTTATATGATGTATAATATAAAATTAGGATTATTTGCATATTGTGTGGAAACAGCTTTTGTCGTTGCATCTGTGTATGAGTGTGTGAATGAAAAGATAGAATCACGAATACGTTATTAAAGTACCGGTAAGAGAGCTATGAAATAATTAATTACGTAGCAAAGTACAATTTTTGGACATTGAATTTTTTTGACATTATTTAAAGGGTTAGTTGTAATATTACATATAATTTTTGTTATATGTACTATCGTTTTTCTTTTGTTAAACATATATAGCAGATTCTTTTTCTACCCAATCGTTTAACAGACTGAAACCATGTAAGAATAATTTAACTGTTGGAATCATCGAAGAATAACGGTATTAAATGACAACTTTACATTTTAGAAATATTAAGATATACTTGCTGTATTCGATGTATTATATGATCAACGATCGTGATAATTTGTCTATTGATGAACCTTAATGAGATATATAAAATTATCCTAATATCAATTTTTATCTATCAAAGATTAATTGCAATTAATAATCATAAGATTAATATCTATTATTTAATTTGTGTAATTCTTTATTTAATTGCGAAAAAATCCAATTCAAAGTTTGAAAAAAAAAATTTGTTGAGTTAACATAATTCTAGTTTACAGCGCATTGCCAAATTTATAATTTTAATATAATAATAATTTTATTAATACGAATAAATGAAAAAAAGTCTTATATAGGATCTTAAAATAATTTTATTATTTATGTATAATATAATACAGTTCCAAAAACTCGGTGTCTCGAGTAATAATAATTGTGACTCATAATAATTCTACATGATATTTCCTAATTAAAAAAAAAGATTGTATCATGTAAGTAAAATTTTTCTTGACTTAATAACTTTTCGCAGGATTATCACCTATGTCTCTTTCGATTTTCTAACTTGCAAACAGATTTTTCAAATGAAGTACGAAGAGACAATATTTTTAACGTTTGAGCGTGATAATCTCGGCGATGAAAGTACGATCTTTGTACGTGTAGAGTAATTAATTACATATTAATTCAATCTGTACAGCAACGAGTTATATTTTCCATAGGATACAATGGATACGCATCTTGACGAGCAAATTAATTTAACTTAAGTAATAGCGAGTACAAACTTTACAATCTATATGATTAGACCACGATGTTGTAAACGGCTTTAAATGTTTAAATGCGTACTAGTCAACCTTCTTCTAGCATGATAGTATTTAGATGACAGTAAGTATAAGATTAAATAAATGTTAAATAATAATTCCCATCTCTGTCTTAAATTTATTTAAATTTAGAGATCTCATTTCTCATTTCTGTCAAATTTTTAGGATCTGATTTTAAAATTTTACGAAACTAATTGCTCTTTGTAGTTGCGCTATCGGCTGTTGCGCATAACTTTCTGTTACATACGAGTAGTTAATTAATATTTAACAATGTATTATATCAAGTGTAGACAATCCGGATATCCGATTAATCGAATATGTTGCCCCAAATATTCAGCGTTCACGTTTATAATTAATTATTCCGAAATACATTTATGTAGTATATTTATCACGCGGTGTTGTATTTCGTATTATCTATAACAAGATAATCAAACAGAGGAGGAAGGATTTGCTTAATGATTATTCATGTTTCGTATTGTGTTTGCATGCTTCTGCTTGCCGGTTACCACCTAATTATGCCATGCCGAAAGGCCAATGCCGCAGAGGTTCGGGGAGATAATACTTAAAATAATACACGATAGTTATTTATTACGATAATACAATATGATATTGACGGATGATGGAATAAAGGCATACAATGTACACGGTTCGTATAAATCAAACCGCGCGGGATTTCATCGTAAAACGAGACGGATGTCAACAATAGCGAAGCAAATAGTCGGGAAATATTGCAGAAACTGATACGTTGATCGGGATGGAAAACCCGATTTCAGCAGAAAGAGATAATCGTCGTTTTTTGGAACAACGTGGAAATGTCATGTGACTGGTACAAGAAACAGAAGAAATTGTCTGAAACATAGTACGATGATGTGAATTGGAAAAAGTAATAAAAGTGATGTAGATAACTAAGCGGACAGAACAAAGTAGAACCGTGCAATCCTAATTATATTAGATTATAAGGAGACACATTAGAATATCCATTAGAGAGAAAAGATGATAGGAGAGATGAAAGTAATTAAAAAAAAAAAATGGGGAAACAACGGTTTGTGATTGAGATAATTAAAATTTATTTATATATTTATATGCTTTTACGTAAAAATTATAATTTAATATAATTTAAAAATGAAGAAAATTTAATTTATCTGATATTGATAATGTGATAACCATAATTTGCATTTTCTTAAAATTCTAGTAATGGCAAAGCTGTACATATGTATGTAGAATTAAATCTTTAAAACATAATAGGTTGAGTAAAGTTTTAAAAATCTATGAATTGTTTTAATACGAAAAATTACAAAAATAAGCTCTCTATGAACTATTTATTTTAAATGAAATTATAGAACTATTTTTTAAATAGATAAATTTGTATACTTTCTTTTAATTCTCAAGTAATCAAGAATTTTTCATGACTTTTTCATGGAAATATGGAAATAATTACAAAAATTTAATGGGTATCAATTTATAAGCCGAAGTTTTAATGGAATCGAAGAATTAATTTACTAAGAGTTACTTACTTTGTTAGCGAAGATTAATTGCGTTTCCATCCCTACGTGACGGATTTTGCGGGTGACATTCGATGTTTGATGGGGTGGCTTCGGGTGGCACAAAGTACGAAACGGTTGTCGTACCGCAGCCGGAGATTGTTTGGTACAAAACTCGACTATCGCACTGAATAGTAACCGAAAGTTACTATTGATCTGTCGGACCGAATACGAAATCTTGCACGAGCATAGTGTAAAATCTAAAGGATCCGGATTGGAAATAAACGTGGATTCAAATTGGATTCGATGTCGATAGGAGACGCAATTATTGAAAATCTATTTCAGATCAACGACATTACTTAATTACATATCAAAACAAATTATATGTATTTTTGCATTAATTGCACCGGGAAGATCAGCATACTTTATATACGTGCACTAAGAAAAAAATGTAATTTTTTAATAAATCTTTATATTTAATAATCTTATATTTTTATAAATAATAATTATAAATAATAAATCTTAATGTTTTTTTTTCAATAATACTAACATTTACAATAAATAAATATTTATTTAATAAAAAATAATAGTTAAATTAATGGTTCTTGTACTAAATATACATACATATATTTATACTGAGTGATAAAAAAACTATTTAACATTTGAATGGAAGAGTTTCATTCATTATTTAATATTAAAAAATATTATTTAATAAAATAATAAACGAATTTATTCATTTAACGTATATTGCAAAAGGGATGCTAGTTCGCAAAGTATTAACACGCCTTATTTTTAATTTTGGTTTTTTAATATAAAAATGCGGAACTTCTATTATTATAGAGAGCTCATCCTGCAAAAAGTTGAGATGTGAAGAGTGGATAAAAATATCTTTTTATTTCTAAAATATTCAAGTGTTGGAATTGTAGAATCTGAACTAATGATAAATAAGATAAAAAGATATCAGATAAAAAAGTGATGCCAAAGAAAAAAAAACTTGTAAAAGCTTCCGAAATATTAAATAAAAGTGCACATATTGCTAGTAATAAACTTTCTTGCTTTGAACGAAACTTTATTTCTCACTGAACTCGGAAAATATCTCCCTTGAATGATTAAAATGGAATTCTACAGTGGTACTTCGTTATAAAAATTTACGATGCTGTTTTTTATAACTTCTCTGGAATGCTTTGTATGAAAATGCAAAAATCCAATATGCTAGTTTGTGATTGAAACTGAGAAATATTTATTTTTAAATCCATATATTTAGTATCCATATATTCGTATTTGCATCTCTCGCAAAAGGGATAATAAAATGATAGAAGTTTTAATTTTATTAAAGAAGATTGCAAAATTATAAAGCATCTAATTTAACAGCTCAATCAGTTAAATGAATTTAGTTAAGATGCAATTGTCATTAACGCGAGAACATGTTAAATGAGAGAACGGACTAATCTTAGCTGGATGAGATTAATAGTACTACTAATTAGAGAGCTTGTAGCTTTGACTCATTAATCTCCAAGATAGTGATCTCAATGACGCCTTCTCGTGTTTCGATCGCTTACTAGCCTCCGCTTTCGTGGATCAAATGTAAAAGATAAATGGAAATTAAAACTATTTAAAAAAATTTATGTAACTATTTATTGAAATTTTTTTTGTAATTTCTTGTAATTTAAAACTTTCCCTCCCCCTAAAAAATCTGTTCGGAAAATAAAAATAATTTTATGGGAACAATAGAAGTTATATTTTCGTATCTATCAAGAACAAAATATCTGCCATTAGCGATTGATAATAATTAATACATTAATTGAATTTTATTATCCATGTCAAAGTATTATTCAAACATGTTTCTCAGCTTATATAAAATTACATTCAAATAATCATTTTTTTTGTTTATTATTTTTAACTTAGTCACATTATCTTCAAAGAAAATGTATAATTTTTTCAAACTATGTAAATCTTTATAAGAATTAAATATTAAAAGTTCGAGAAGGAAAGGAAAGCTAAGAAAAATCGCAGGATTTGAATAGATGGCTATTAATGGTTACACTAAAGAACACAAATTGGTATATATATATATATATATATATAAACATAATTTATTTTAAATAAACCACTAACATAAGACCATCCCTTTTAAATTTATATAACGTAATACTTTTGTGAGACATAAGATCAGAACAATATGTACTCGGACAAAAAATACATAATCCCAACATTGTATTTTCAATACAATATCGTCTGATGTACTTTAAAAATTTTATTGTGACAATCTTCTCGTGTTAGAATGAACTTGTTTGTATATAAATATAATGTACATGCGCTGTTTTCTATGATCGAGTCAAAATCTTGTCGTAGCACACACCAGGTATATTAGTTTGCATATTAAGCTTACACATGTGTGTGCTACAACGATGTTATGAATCGGTAGAGCATAAGATCTTTAATTAATAAATCTGATAAATTCCATTTTATGTATGTGTCAGTCTTTTATTTAAATCTATGTGTATAAATGATGATCTCTACGTTCCAGACATAAATCTTGTGTACATGTCGTGTATTAAAAAGAAAAAAATATTAAGTTGCCATATAGGAGGTCAGAACAAAACTACAAATGTATGTATGAGATATATATTATGTACACAAAACGAATTTATTTAATCCTATTATTATATCTTACTAATAAGGAAGAAGTAATCCTTTTATATTATTTCACACGGTCGTTATAAACAGCACGATTTATCCGGTTTTTAAATCGATTTTTCGCATGCCATATAGAAACATATTGCGTGCTTACTGCTTTATAATAGTTCATTGTTCGCCGTGTTTTGTAGAAAAAATTAAAATAATCTACTATTATTATTAGGTATTCATTCACGATATACACAATGCGTGCGCACGTGCACGCAAATGTTTTTTTTTATAAGTTGAAAAAAGCAAGCGCGTATATGTATATACAAAAACAAAATCAACAAAATATTATTGGAACGGTTTCTGTAAAATTTCATGCTGTTCGAATCTTGTTTTTCTGAATATTGGCCGATGTTGATACATATTGAATGGAATGATTGGACGAGTTGTAATGTGATTGTAAACGGAAACCGCGGCTTGCGATACCTGAAAAGGAAAGGAATATATTAATCTTTTAATTACTCGTATTGCATTATGCCATATATTATACAAATCAATTTGTTAAAATTAATAAAGTGTAGCAAATGAAACATGGACGGAAGCATAGCAAATGAAACATTTATTTGAAACAGAAATAGAAATGGAATGGTTAACAAAAGTTGGCATTAAAAAGCAGCAACGTGTGAAATATGCAAAACGTAGAACAATAATTCTAGATAAAAAGCTATTTCGAATTAAGAATTACAAGAAAAATACAAGCTTGGTTTTATTTAAAAATTTACTTAAAAATTTAAGAAAGCTTATTCCTAATTGAGTATAAGTAACTGTTTCTAAACGGATTTTCAAAAAAAAAGAAAAAAAGAAAGAAAAAAAGAAAGAAAAAAAAAGAAATGCATATTTCATTTTTGTAACTATTTTATTTTGTTTAAAGTTATGATTTTAGATTCTTATAAAGAATACATAATTTATAAAAATCTGTGCATTATTTTTTGAAGTACAAAGTTAAAGTTATTTGTGCACATTAAAATTGGGTAATTTAGTGCAGAGATGGATGTAAGAGCATTAGGAGATTGGACAGTGACTCACCGGCAGTTACAATGCGAATTGCATTGCGGTCATAAATAAGGAGGATTCCTTTATTAATAGGGTTGGTGCCTCTGGTTCTGACGAGCACCCCTTTGCTTGCCACCGTAGCCTGAACCTCCTGAAACACATACCCACATGGCACTTTATTAGTCTAATCGTCCTAGCTGCATCACTTGTTTATCTTTATAAGAGATTAAGCATATAAACTTATGTATAGAAACTGTACATAAACTACCAAAAGAAATTGTCAAATCGCACAAATGCTTTAGAGAGTAATTAGATATAGATAAATATAAATGTAAGAGAGAAAACTATAGTATTATCTATGTAGAGGCTACAGGCTAAGGTAGTAAGCTGCAGGCTGTGTAATTTATACTTTCCCCTTCCTCCATATCTCAAGCTCTAGCGACAGCTAAATAATATAAGGATAACGTTCCATTGGATGCGAGTGTTAAATGATTCTATTACATTTATAGAAAAAAAACAATATATAAAATACAGTATATAAAAAAAACTGCTATATCTCCATGTAAAAAGAGAAGTTTTAGGGATATTCAAAATTAATCAAAGTATTATATATATTTCATAAAACAACTGAGTTACGTAATAATAGTTAATAATATTATGTTATTAAATAAAATTCACTGACCTATTATAAGTCAGTTGCAAAATAAATGATAAAAATCGATAATCGTAGATAACTTACAACCAAGCTGTCCAAAATCGGTGATTTTGGTTTGAAATCGAAAAGTATTGTTATTCATATCTATTACCGTTTCTACTTCTTTCTTCATTACTTTCTTCATTGTCGTAGCATCTCGGAGCTAGTTTAAAATCGTTAAAAGTTTTTGACCTGTGTCTTTCATTGTTTAAAAGTATTCTGTTATTTATATTTTTTAATTAAATATATTATGAATAATAGTATCTTATATTAGGTGTGGGAAAAAGTTCATGGCGTTTTTCCCGTTAGATGTAACGGGAAAAATGCCACGAACTTTTTCTCACACCTAATATTATTAGTAACAGAATACTTTTACTTAAACATAGTGAAAGACACAGATCAAAAATTTTAACGATTTCAGTTTAGATCGAGCGTCGTACGCTACGATAAAACAGCAATGAAGTAAGGAATAGGGGAATGATAATAGGTGTGAATTCCGACACATTTCAATTTTAAGCCAAAAAAACACCGATCTTAGACAGCTCTGATTTACAACATAATAATACATAACTGTTACAATTTGCTTCCACGATATACATATGTATTTAGACATAATTCGAATGTCTTTTTTTATGCATGCAATAAATTATCGATATAAATTATCCCGAAATGTTAACTTCTCTTCTATTGCATTCATTCATATTTTTCACACACATATAACATATATACATAATATATGTTACATACAACACATTTTCCATTTGTTGAACAAATAGTTACAAAGATAGAAACAAAAAGGGAATTTAAGTAGAGGACAGAGGAATAGAACTGAAGAGAATGAGACTCAGTTTAGAATAAGGACAGATGAATGTAGTTACTGCATGAGAAAACAGACGTAGGCGATAATTCAATCGAAATGTATGCCACTTAAAATATATAACGATATGGATGGGGAATATATAAATATAAAGGAAAGGACGCTACAATGCGTACCTTTACCGCGTGCGCCACCGCGCCCGCCACTGTAGCCACCGTCGTAATTACCACTGCCATATCCATATCCGTCTGCGTTTCATGGAACACACGGTATAAAGAAACAAAGGAATCAGTTATCGATGTATATATCGATTATTCATTTCCTTTTACATTAAAAGGAAAAATCTATGCACGTGGCGCGCAAAACAAGAAATGTGTATTCACTAAAGATTATTTTGTATAATTACACATCTAACAATTATTAAGAAAACACATGTCTATGAAATGTGTTCTAAAGACAATTTGTACTGTAACGCACTGTTATAGTATTCCATATGAGCGAAAAAGTTATATTTTCCAAAGGATTTTTTCATTCAATTTCTGATCGTTAGTGTAGTTTTAGATTTTAATATTATAACACACGTTATTTTGAGCAGTATGAATTCAGAAATGGCATGCATTAAAAAAAAAAAAAAAATTATCATGCTAAAAATGGCTGTATCAGAAAGAACATGCGCATAGTTAGAGAAAAAAAAATTATACAGCACATCCCGACAAAAATAGCGAAAAAAATGAAAGAAATTAATAAAAAATATTTTTTATTTAATAGTTAATTTTAGATAAAACAGGCATGTAGATGAATTCACGCTTGTATCCTTTACCTAATAACTCGATTTTAAAAAAAGCATGCCGTGAAAGTAATCTTAGAAGTCATATGAGATACAAAAGTAGTACATTCTCACTTCCGTAAGAGCATGTGTTTAGCCTTCGCGATTTTATTGTAGATGAGATGATCATTGGAAAAAACATGAAATGTCATGCGTGAAAAATGTGGCAGGATTAACAGCAGGATTGAAGGATACAATCTTACAATGATGTCATATATAGCATTTCTTTAACCCATCAATTGCAGTTTTTAGTTTTAACGATTATTTATATAAAAAATAAAGCCCTTGATTCATAAATAAACATAGCGCTTAATAGGTTAATATTTTTCTTTTATGAGTTTTATATACATACATATATATATATATATATATATATATATATATATATAATGTATAAAATGATATTACAATGATATTACAATGATGTGTGCGCGATTTTTCTGAAATCAGCAAGTCTATGGAGTTTGCAGAAAAGGCAAAGAGAAATAAAAAAGGAGATAAATGAAAAAACAATTCATATCAATAAATGAACATATGAAATGTTGATAAGTTATTAAATCCATCATTCAAAAAATCATTGTTTTACGTATATCGATATATAAAATTGTAATTTTATCAAAATTTTATCTGGAAAAAAAAAAAAAAAAAAAAAAAAAAAAAAAAAAAAAAAA